>ENA-OQIR01000027-OQIR01000027.1-human-gut-metagenome-genome-assembly--contig:-NODE-27-length-58774-cov-2.897574_pt1 | contig 58774 bp, 66 predicted proteins | sample MGYA00242580_ERZ504745 | MGnify/ENA primary metagenome ERZ504745 (study PRJEB26092, sample SAMD00036214) | human gut metagenome | host: Homo sapiens | study: EMG produced TPA metagenomics assembly of...
CTCCCTTCTTATGCTCTGCATTGTTGTCTGTATCAGTCACTGTCCGCCTTCCACCGTATCGGCAGACAGCGGCTATCCTTTTTTACTTTGCTTTTACTTTTGTCCAGAGTTCCGCAAATTTCTGCTTGATCTTTGGCTGCTGATAAGCAAAGATTTCGTTATTCGGGTTGGTTGTATCCGGAATATAGGAACTGATCCCGGCATAGTCCCCCTCCTTCATGGTTTCAAAAGCACTCTTCACTGTAGAAGTATACCCTACTTCTTCCGTATTGGAAAGAGCAGATTTATCACTGATCATAAAATTAATAAATTCATGGGCAAGCTGTACTTCGCTGCAGTCCTTTGTGATAACCATTGCATCATACCATCTGTTGGTTCCCTGTTCCGGTGTGAAGTAGTCCAGATTCGGGTTTTCACTGATAATGTAAGATGCATCTCCGGAGTACACAACTGCCAGCGCTTTGTTTCCTGAAATCATGTTGTCGATCACATCATCGCCTGCATAGATCGGCTCCATAGTGTCACGCTGATCGATCAGCCACTGATAAGCCTCCTCGATTTCAGACTCATTTGTAGTATTCATGGAATACCCAAGTGCTTTTAATGCTATCATAAAGGAATCTCTCTCAGAATCATACATGTAAATATTTCCTTTATATTTCGGATTACACAGAAGATTCCAGCCATCTTTCAGATCAGCCTCATCTACTACTGTCTTATCATAAAGGATTCCTACTGTTCCCCAGAAATACGGACAGGAATAACGGTTGCCCGGATCATAGCTCTGGTTCATGACATCATTCAGCAGATTTTTCTTATTCGGAATTTCTTTCCAGTCAAGTGCCTGCAGATATTCTTCTTTGATCAGTCTCTCAATCATGTAATCAGACGGGATCAGCACATCATAAGTCTCACCGCTTGAAAGCTTGGTGTACATCATCTCATTTGACTCAAAAGTCTCGTATACGATGGTACAATCATATTCTTTTTCAAAATCCTCCAGCAGGGAAAGATCCATGTACTCTCCTGCATTGTAAACTTTCAGCACATGAGTGGACTGCGCCACGAATCCCCATTTGATCAGCCCTGCCGTAACGGCAACAACCAGAACTACAGAGACAATTTTTACTGCTTTCCTGTTCAGCTTTCTGGCTTTATTCTTAAACTTCGGAAGCAGATTGGACAAAAGCAGTACCACGATGATGACTACGATCACGATGGTTGACAAAGCATTGATCGTCGGATTAATACGCTTTGTCATATTATATACAACAATAGAGATATTCTTTACACCATTTCCTGATACGAAATAGGAAATAACGAAATCATCAAATGACATGGTAAATGCAAGCAGCGCGCCTGCGAAAATACCCTCTTTGATCATCGGCACGATAACCTTTGTCAGAGCCTGAAAAGGTGTTGCCCCAAGGTCCATGGCAGCATTTGCCATATTCGGATCCAGAGCCCTTACCTTCGGATAAACGCTGGTAATTACATACGGGGTACAGAATGCAATATGTGCCAGCAGCATAGTCAGATACCCTTTTCGAAATCCCAGAGAAGAGAACAACAGCATCAGGCTGATGGCAGTTACGATCTCAGGATTCAGGATAGGGATATTATTAATATTCAAAAGCAGTTCCTTGATTACCTTCTTTGATTTGGATAAACCGATCGCTGTAATGGTTCCAAGTATTGTAGAAACAATGGTCGCAATGATCGCAATGGTAACAGATACATAAACTGCCTTAATTACTTCCCCGTTACCGAGAAGTTCCTGATACCAGCGCAGGGAAAAGCCTGTAAATCTGGTCAGTGACTTGGATGAGTTAAAGGAAAAGATCATCGTCACCAGGATCGGCAGGTAAAAGAAAGCAAGGCAGAGTACTACATATAACATTGAGAAAAATTTATTATTACGTTTCATGCCGTCCTCCCTTATTCATCTTTATCCATCTTCTTCATCAGGCTCATAAAGATCAGAATGAGCACAGCCAGAATCAGAGAAATCGCACTTCCGAAGTTCCAGTCACCAACTGAGATAAACTGAGACTCGATCAGGTTACCGATCAGCATGTACTGTCCGCCTCCGAGAAGTTTCGGAATAACGAATGTGGAAATAGACAGCAGGAATACCATCATGATTCCATTGAGCACGCCGGGGATGGACAATTTCCAGATAACCTTTGTGAAGGTCTGGAATTTATTTGCCCCCAGGTCATAGGCAGCCTCGATAAAGGATTTATCCATTTTGCTCAGGGATGTATGGATCGGATGATCATAAATGGCATAAAGTTACAGACCAGACCAACCACTACGGAAAAGTCCGTATACATCATTGTCACCGGGGAAATCCCCAGTAATCCAAGCAAATGGTTGATGATACCATTGTCCGACAGCAGGTTCATCCATGCATAAGTACGCAGAAGCATATTGATCCATTCCGGAATAGTTACCAGCAGGATCAGAAGACTCTGGGATTTTTCCGGACATTTGGAAATAATATATGCCAGCGGATAGCCAAGTCCCAGACAGATGACCGTCGTCAGGATTCCAAGCTTAAAGGACTTGAAAATAACGCTCATATACGTTGCTTCCAGAAATTTGCGGAAATTCTCCAGAGTAAAGGAAAACGTCAACACTTCGTTTCCATCTTCTGTAAATGCATATAATGCGATCAGTATCAGCGGGATGACAATGACCACAAATGCCCACACAAGATATGGTTTGATAAGACTTCTGTACTGTTTCATCAGTAGCTTCCCATCTTACACATAACATGGATGTCTTCAGGCCCGAATTTCAGTCCCACTTCCCTTCCGACTTCCGCATAATCTGTGGTATGAACCATATAAGTACGAAGTTCTGTCTCGATCAGGATTTCATAATGCACACCTTTGAAGGTAATATTGCGCACGATTCCCCTGATCTTTGCCTGACCGGGATCTACGATATCCAGATCCTCAGGTCTTAATACAACTTCAATCTCTTCATTATCTTCAAATCCCTTATCCACACATTCAAACTCAAATCCGTCAAAAGCAACCAGATAATCACGGATCATGGTTCCCTCGATAATATTAGATTCACCGATAAAGCCTGCAACAAAACGGTTTTCCGGCTCATTGTAGATATCTGTAGGAGAGCCAATCTGCTGAATCTCACCGTTATTCATAACAACAACCGTATCTGACATGGACAGGGCTTCTTCCTGGTCATGGGTAACATAAATGAAAGTGATGCCGACTTCCTGCTGGATCTTCTTTAATTCTACCTGCATCTGTTTACGGATCTTTGCATCCAGTGCACCCAGGGCTCATCTAAAAGCAGAACCTTCGGCTCATTTACCAGAGCTCTGGCAATGGCCACTCGCTGCTGCTGTCCACCGGAGAGCAGAGTTACATCTCTTTTCCCAAAGCCTTCCAGACCAACCATCTTCAGCATACGCTCCACCTTCTGGGCGATGACAGTTTTATCGACTTTCTTCAGGTTCAGCCCGAAACCGATGTTCTCCGCCACATTTAAATGAGGAAAAAGAGCATACTTCTGAAACACAGTATTAACCTCTCTCTTGTACGGGGGAAGCTTGGAAATCTCAATCCCGTTAAACAGTACTTCTCCGTCACTTGGTTCTTCAAAGCCTGCAATGATTCGAAGGGTGGTTGTCTTTCCGCATCCGCTGGGTCCCAAAAGCGTCAGGAATTCCTTTTCGTAAATATCCAGATTGATGCCGCGCAAAACCTGCTGATCATCAAAATTCTTGGTCAGATTTTTTAACTCAATCAGTTTGTTCATCATCTTTTCCTTCCTCTGAATGTATTTTTCTCTGTTTTTTATAATCCGGCTGTTCCAAAAGCATTGACCGGCTGTTCAGAAATGTTCCTAAAAGTATATCATTTATTTTTTCTTCTTTGTTATCAGTGAATAAACAATAAAAATAATCAGTGTAGCTGCCAGCAGAATGGTACACAACGCATTGATCTCCGGCGTCACTCCTGTTTTCAGCTGTGTGTACACCTTGATCGGCAGCGTAGACAGACGCGGTCCGTTTACAAAAATACTTATTACCACATCATCCATAGACATGGCAAACGCAAGCAGCGAACCTGAAATTACCGCCGGCATAATTAAGGGCAGCGTAATATCCCGGAAAGCCCTGAACGGTCCTGCCCCCAGATCTCTGGCTGCCTCTTCCAGTGCCGGATCCATGCCTGCCAGTCTTGCCTTCACTTCCATCAGAATATAGGGCACACAGAATACCGTATGGCCTATTAACAGTGTCAGCATGCCAAAGGGCAGGTTCAGCATATAAAAGAATGCCATCAGCACCATACCAAGGATGATCTCCGGTATCATTAACGGCAATATGGAAATGTATTCCAGCGCCCCTTTTGACTTCCAGTGAATCCTTGATAACCCAACTGCACCCAGAGTACCGATCACTGCACTAACCAGACAGCTTAATACCCCAAGGATCAGACTGTTCACCAGTGCTTCCAACATTGCTCTGTCATGGAAAAGTTCCTGATACCATTTCAGGGAAAAACCTGTAAATTTCACCGGCAGTTTGGATTCATTAAATGAGAAAACGATCACTACTGCAATAGGGAGATACATCAGGAAGAAAATCAGCCCCATATAAAATCCGGCAAATCTTGAATTCTTTTTCATCCGATTCCCTCCAGTTCTCTGGCATTTGTCACTTTCCTGTAAATCATGATCAGTACAGTTGTAAGTACCATCATCACCACAGCAAGTGCTGCTGCAAAGGGCCAGTTACTTCCTCTGGTCATCTGATCCTGTATTAGACTTCCCACAAGTACCACTTTATTTCCGCCCAGGATATCTGCAATAAAAAACAGTCCCATGGATGGCACAAAAGTCAGGATCACACCCGAAAGCAGCCCGGGCAGTGTAAGTTTCAGTGTTATAGTAAAAAATGCCTGCAGTCTGGATGCCCCAAGGTCTCTGGCAGCCTCCACATAAGACCAGTCCAGCTTCTCTGCGCTGGAGTATACAGACATGATCATAAACGGGAGAAGCACATAAATCATACCGATCACAATTGCCGGATAGCTATACAGGATGGACAACGGTTTCTCAATGATCCCAAGTTTCATCAATACAAAGTTCAAAAGTCCTTTTTTCTGCAGAATAATGATCCAGCCATACAGACGGATCAGGGAATTTACCCAGAACGGCGTAGACAACAGAAGCTGTGCCTTTTTCTTTCTGTGCTCCGGCAGCCTCGCCATGAAATACCCGAACGGATAGCCGATCAAAGCGATCACTATCGTACTGGTAAATGCCAGTTTCAGTGATTCCACAAATGTATTCAGGTATACAGGTTCCAGAATATTTCTGTAATTGTCCAGCGTAAATTTCCAGGTCACCCCAAATCCTCTGGACGGAGTAGCAAAACTCAGCGCCACCATATAGATAAGGGGGCATACTACAAACACAATAGTAAAAATGTACAGTGGAAGTGCCATCCATGCAGAACTGTCAGAACGGTTTCTACGCTTCTTCATGAATGTCCTCCCTGTCTACCAGTACTGCATCTGTCGGCAGAAAACTGCATCTCACTGTCTGGCCTTCTGCGACGGATGCGTCGATTCCGTATCTGCTGGCGATCAACTGTGTACCATCACTCAGCTTCAGAGTTACACGAAGCTGACCTCCTGCGAAATTCTTCTCTGTAACAGTCGCCTGTAAACCTGATACACTATTCTTATTATGTGCATCCAGACTTCCGTCTGCCACACTTATATCAACAGCGTCTCTGTAATCTGTACCGGTATCACCGATTACAGCAGTTTCCTGTAACAATATATTTTCGCTTCTCACAGCCAGAGTTACTTTTTCTCCGGCTGACAGGTATTGTTTTCCCCCTGTATCCTGCTGACTTGTTTCAAGCTTTACAATTACCCTGTCATTTCCAATTTTTACGATTGCATTCTCTCCCTGAATACTCTCTGCAACTCCATGCAGGATATTGGCATTTCCTACAAATGTTGCTACATAACTGGTCTTTGGATGATTATAGATCTCATCCGGTGTTCCGATCTGCTCAATACGTCCGTCCCTCATCACCGCGATCCTGTCAGACATATTGATAGCTTCTTCCTGATCATGAGTGATATAGATAAATGTAATTCCCAGTTTCTTCTGCAGATGCTTCAGTTCTATCTGCATCGCACGGCGAAGCTGCAGATCCAGTGCTCCCAGCGGCTCATTCCAGAAGCAGTACTTTGGGATTATTCACCAGTGCTCTCGCAATGGCAACTCTCTGTTTCTGACCGCCCGAGAGTTCGGAAGGCTTTCTTTTTTCATATCCTTCAAGCTGCACCAGTTCCAGCATCTGAGAAACTTTTTTCCTGATCTCACTCTTAGGAACTTTTTTCAGCTTCAGACCATAGCCAATATTCTCCGCAACATTCATATGCGGAAAGAGGGCATAATTCTGAAATACTGTATTCACATCCCTCTGGTTCGGCTCCAGACCTGTCACTTCCCTGCCGTCCAGCCAGACACTTCCTGCATCGGGCTGTTCCAGACCGGCATGATTCGCAATGTTGTCGTCTTGCCGCATCCCGAAGATCCCAGCAAAGTAATAAACTCTCCTTTACTGATCTCAAGACTGATATTATCCAGAACTGCTTCGCCTTCTGTAAAACTTTTCTTTATCTCCTTCAGTTCAAGTGAAACCTCTGCCAACTATACTCAGCTCCTTTCATGTAAAAAAGATACCTCTTTATACTAAAAAAGATACGAAACCACGCGTAAAAGCTCTCGCCCCTACATCGGTTTATGCCAATGCTGACGCCTGTTACAGTGCCAGTCTCTGCATGGTTTCGCATCTGTATATGTCCATTTTTCCAATTATAGATATATCCGGTCCGTCCTGTTCCATCCAGTCTGCGTGCACTCCTGACCATGATGTCCACATAAGAAAACCGGAAATCAACCATTCTTCTTGATAGATTCCCGGTCATTATTTATTTGGTATAATCCAAAAGTTATATTAAAGGATAGGCCCGAGATTGTCAAGTAAATTTGTTACTGTTCACTCCGTTCACAGTAACTTAGCCAAAATTCATTCCAGATTGCCTGCGGCAATGGAATTTTGGCTTGTATGTCTCGGGATTTTTGCATATTCATGCCAAAACACCTCGCGGGATAGTGGCGTGTGAACAGTAACGTAAATTTCTCTTTACAATCTTTTCAATTCCTACCGGCAATTTTAAGGTACTCACCATACGAACCTCCATAAAAACATAAAAAATCCACTATACTCTGCTTTTCAGTATAGCGGATTTTCTATAAAATTACAATTGTCCAATATCTTTCAAGCTGAAAATGAGACTCGAACTCACGACCCCTTCATTACGAGTGAAGTGCTCTACCGACTGAGCTATTTCAGCTTATGCTGTAATCTGTCAGAAATTGATAATTCTGACAGCCACAGCATTTAGTTTATAATATTATTTCTTCTCTGTCAAGTCCTTTTTGACCGGTATTTTCTCCTCCGTTTTATTCACTATTTGGGGTGCTTCTTTTGTCACCTTTTTCGTCACCGGTTTCACTGCGGTTTTTACAGCTGCTTTTGTTTTCCCGGCAGCCTTTCGTACAGTTCTTGTCTTGGTGATGGATTTCTTGATCTGGCTGTGCCCGGCAGCAGGCTTTTTCTCAGTTTCTTCCGGAGTGCAGGTAAAGACTGCCACGCCAAGTGCCGGAAGCTTCAATGTGATGGAATACTCTCTCTCATCACACTCAGCCTTCTTCGCTGCTTTAACTCTCGTATTTACTACACCATTACCACCGTACTTTTTATCATCACTGTTAAAGATTTCTTTATATTTGCCGGCAAAAGGAACTCCCACATTGTAGTTTTCATATGGGATTGCCGCGAAATTGCAGACAGCCAGAATAGTTTCTTCCGGTTTCTCTGTCTTTCTCATGAATGCGATCACATTCTCCTCATACTTCATCAGCTGAACCCATTCAAATCCATCATATTCATCATCCAGCTGATAAAGTGCAGGATGAGCAAGATACATATTATTGAGGTCTTTGACAAATACCTCCAGTTCCTTTGGCATATCTTTATCCGGTGCCATCATCTTGCATCCCGGATGAAGCATCATATAAGCATAAGCCTCTCTGATCTGCGCATTCTTCTGTTCTTCACTTCCCGGCAGCTTATCTGCGAAATCCTTCAATGTACCAACATCCCTGCTGCCAAGTGTCAGAATATAATGTTCACAGTATGCATAGAGCATGGACATAGTCAGCTGATCATGGTAATTCTTTCTCTCAATAGGATCCTTGCTCAGATATTCAAGCAGATCTTTTGTCCATCCGCCACTCCACTTATAGTCAAATCCCAGATGATCATTCTCCACACTGTCTGTCAGCTCCGGCCAGAGTCCGTTCTCCTGAGCAACTAAAAGCAATCCGGGATTTCTCTCCTTTATCACAGAATTCAGATGCTTCAGAAATTCCAGAGCATCCAGATTTTCATTGGTTCCGTAAATATTAGGTGTCCACTCTCCCGGATTTCTGCCATAATCCAGATACAGCATGGCATCCACATCGTCCATACGCAGACCGTCAGCATGGTAGACCTCAGCCCAGAAGCAGGCATTGGAAATCAGGAAGTCCTTCACCATCGGGCTTCCGTAATTATAGAGCAATGTTCCCCAGAACGGATGAATGGCCTCTGCCGGATTCTGTCTCTCATAAAGAGGTGTTCCGTCAAATTTCTCCAGACCGGAGGCATAACGCGGGAACTGTGCAGGTGTCCAGTCCAGGATCACACCGATTCCTGCCTGATGCAGTTCATCTACCAGCTTCTGAAAATCCGCCACGCTTCCAAATCTGGAAGTAGGTGCATAATATGCATATGTAGAATAACCACCTGTAATATCATCCAGGTATTCCATCACAGGATGGAGTTCCACATGGGTAAAATCTTCCTCTGCCAGAAATTCCACCAGCTCCTCAGCGGATTTCCATTCCTCCAGAGATGTTTCGTATATAGAAACCGGCTGTTTCCTGTCATCAAATCTGTGACGCTCTTTCATCCAGTCTCCGTCATTCCACTGAAAAGCACTTACATCTGCTACCACAGATGCTCCCTCAGGATCATGGTCTGCACTGTTCCCATAAGGATCAGCCTTTAACAGAACTTCGCCGCCTTTGACTTTAATCTCATATTTATAATGTATCCCTGCCTCTACCCCGGGTACAAACAGCTCAAAGATACCGGACATAGGCATACGATGCATAATAGTCGCACGTCCGATCCATCCATTAAAATCACCTGCGATATTTACACTCACTGCGTTCGGAGCCCAGACAGCAAAAAGAGTACCTTTCACTCCTTTAATCTCCACAGGATGAGCGCCCAGCTTCTTATATGCCTCATAATAAACACCTGCGCAGAAAGCCTTCTCCTCTTCCTCTGTGATCTGGCATGGAAAAGCATAGGGATCATAACATTCTTTCTCTGTCTCTCCCATTTTATAAGAAATCTGTATTCCGGCACCTTGCGTACAGGAAGCAATACTGCAAAATATCCGGCCTCGTCCTCTTTCTCGCAGACATAGGTTTTCTTTCCGCTGATCACACTTACTTCCTCTGCATCAGGAAAAAATCCCTGAATAAGAACTCCGTCCTGTGTGATCCTTGGTCCCATCACATCTCTGGGAGCAGTTTCCTCTCCATACACAATAGCTTCAATCCTCGGCCAGTCCATATAGCCGTATACTTTTTCGTCCATAGCTGTGCTACCTCCCCGATTGTCAGAAATACGATGATCGGTTACTCTTACCGGCAGCGTATTTATGGTACATTAAACGTCACCTGTAAACAATAACAAATCAAGTTATGTTTATTTTAGCATCTTTGCACAAAAAAATAAAGAAAATTGTTTGACAAATTCCCTTTCCTGCGCTAAATTTATGTTATTAACTATGGAAAGAATCTTGTTCCGGATACTATGCTTCTTTCCATCACAACAAGGAGGATACAAAATGGGAAACAAAGCCTTTGACGTAACCGCATTAGGCGAATTATTGATTGACTTTACTGAAAACGGAAACAGCGCACAGGGAAATCCAATGCTGGAAGCCAATCCGGGCGGTGCTCCATGCAACGTGCTTGCAATGCTTGAGAAGCTTGGCAAAAAAACTGCATTCATCGGCAAAGTCGGAAACGACATGTTCGGAACCCAGCTTAAGAATGCCGTAGAGGAAGTAGGGATCGACACCCGCAACCTTGTGATCGACAACGAGGTACACACAACACTTGCCTTTGTACATACTTATCCTGACGGAGACAGAGATTTCTCCTTCTACCGTAACCCGGGTGCAGATATGATGCTTACCAAAGACGAAATCCAGGAAGACCTGATCAGAGATTCCAGAATCTTCCACTTTGGAACACTTTCTTCCACTCACGAAGGAGTACGCGAGGCAACCCGCTATGCCATCGACGTTGCAAAAGAAGCCGGATGTATCATCAGCTTCGACCCGAACCTTCGCCCGCCATTATGGAAATCTCTGGATGACGCAAAGGCAGAGATCGAATACGGTCTTGGCAAATGCGATATTCTGAAAATCTCAGATAACGAAGTTGAATTCCTGTTCGGAACTACAGACTATGACAAGGGTGCTGCACTTCTGAAAGAGAAATATAACATTCCTCTTATCCTTATCACACTTGGAAAAGACGGAAGCCGCGCTTACTACAAAGACATGAAAGTAGAGGCTGCTCCTTTCCTTCAGGAAAAGACTATCGAGACAACAGGTGCAGGCGATACCTTCTGCGCAAGTTCCTTAAACTATGTTCTGGAACATGGTCTGGACAATCTGACAGAAGAGAACTTAAAAGAACTGCTCACATTCGCAAATGCGGCAGCTTCTCTGATCACCACACGCAAGGGTGCTCTTCGCGTTATGTCCACCAAAGAAGAGGTTCTTGACTTTATGAAATCAAGAGGCGTGAACTGATAACTGAATCCAACGGAATGTCTATTTCATTACAGATACCCGCCTAATTCATAGTTAAGGAGGCCCGCGGCACTGCCGAAAAGGGCTTCTTTTATTGAGCAGGCACAAAATGTTGTTAGCTACTTCGTTTGCATGATCTTAATCAGAAAGAGGTGAATCCATGATGAAATATGTTGCTCTCTTCTTTGCTATTCTCGCCGGAGATATAGTTGCACATTATATCTGCCGATGGATAGACAGCAAACGATAAAATAAACCAAACAAGCATGGCACACTACCACCATGCGTACCATTCAGTACACGGCGGTTTCAATGTAAAAATCTCCTGCTCATTACAATCATGTAATTAAAGCAGGAGATTTTTTATCTTGTTAATAATATGGTCTGACTATTATTTTACCACACGAACTCTGGAAACACCTTCAATTGCTTTCAGCTCATCCAGTGCTTCTCTGGATGCTGCGCTTTCCAGATCAATGAGAGTATATGCGTATTCGCCTTTGCTCTTGTTTGTCATATCTGCGATGTTCAGGCCTTCTGCACCAAGGATCTTGGTGAACTGGCTGATCATGTTCGGGATATTTTTGTGGCAGATGGCGATACGTCCTACTGCTACGCAGGTTCCCATGTCGCAGTTCGGGAAGTTTACAGAGTTCTTGATATTTCCGTTCTCGAGGAAATCTCTCACTTCTTTTACAGCCATTACCGCACAGTTTTCTTCGGATTCTTCTGTAGATGCTCCAAGGTGTGGAGTTACCAGGATTCCCTTATGTCCTGCTACTGTATGGTTTGCAAAGTCTGTCACATATTTCTTTACTTTTCCGCTGTCTAATGCTTCGATCAGAGCATCCTCATCAACCAGAAGATCCCGGGCAAAGTTCAGAAGTACTACACCGTCTTTCATCTTGTCTAATGCTTCTTTGTTGATCATCTGTTTTGTGCTGTCAAGAAGAGGCACATGGATGGTGATGTAATCACACTGGGAATAAATCTCATCCAGGCTCTTGATGTGCTTGATGGTGCGGGAAAGATTCCATGCAGCATCAATAGAGATGTATGGATCATATCCGTATACTTCCATTCCAAGTGCAGAAGCAGCGTTTGCCACCATTGCTCCGATGGCACCAAGACCGATGATACCCAGCTTCTTGCCCATGATCTCGCATCCTGCAAACTGTTTTTTCTGTTTCTCAGCAAGTTTGTCGATGTCTTCCTGGTCTTTCTCTTTGGCAACCCATTCGATACCACCTACGATATCACGGGAAGCAAGGAGCATACCTGCAAGTACAAGCTCCTTAACACCGTTTGCATTGGCGCCCGGTGTATTGAATACTACCACACCTTTTTCTGCACAGTCCTTTACAGGAATATTGTTGACACCTGCACCTGCACGTGCGATTACTTTTACGCTCTCAGGAAGCTCCATGTCATGCATCTTTGCACTTCTTACAAGGACTGCATCACACTCCTGCAGATCTTCGCTTTTCTTATATTCTTCATCAAATAATCCCAGACCTTTTTCTGCAATGGGATTCAGGCAATGATACTGAAACATTATGCATTTTCCTCCTCAAACTTCTTCATGAAAGCAACCAGTGCTTCCACACCTTCTTTTGGCATAGCGTTGTAGATACTTGCACGCATACCGCCCACTGTACGGTGTCCCTTTAAGTTTACAAGTCCTGCCTCTTTTGCTTCTTTTACAAATTTGGCATCCATGTCCTTGTCACCTGTTACGAATGGTACATTCATAAGAGAACGGTCTTCCGGTACAACAGTTCCTTTGAAAAGCTTGCTCTGATCAAGGAAATCATAAAGGATTTTCGCTTTCTCAATGTTACGTCTCTGCATTTCTTCCAGGCCGCCCATTTTCTTCAGCCATTTGAAGACCTTACCGCATACATAGATGCAGTAGCAGTTTGGAGTATTGTAAAGAGAACCTGCGTCTGCCTGTGTTTTGAATTTCAGCATAGTAGGTGTTCCTTCCAGAACATCGTCTGTGATCAGATCTTCGCGGATAATGGAGATTACCATACCAGCAGGTCCGATATTCTTCTGTACACCGCCATAGATGATGCCATATTTGGATACATCAACAGGCTCAGATAAGAAGCAGGAGGAAACATCTGCTACCAGAGTTTTTCCTTTTGTATTCGGAAGTTTCTTGAATTTTGTTCCGTAGATTGTGTTGTTTTCACAAATGTATACATAGTCTGCATCCGGGCTGATCGGAAGGTCGCTGCAGTCAGGAATATAGGAGAAAGTCTTATCCTCGGAAGAAGCGATCTTGTTTGCTTTTCCATATTTCTGTGCTTCCTGGTATGCTTTCTTTGCCCACTGTCCTGTTACAATGTAATCAGCAACCTTGTTCTTCATAAGGTTCATAGGGATTGCTGCGAACTGCTGGGAAGCTCCGCCCTGAAGGAATAATACCTTATAGTTATCCGGAATCTTCATCAGATCACGGAGATCCTGCTCTGCCTCGTCAATAATCTTCTGGAAATCAGCACTTCTGTGGCTCATTTCCATTACAGACATACCGGAGCCCTGATAGTCCATCATCTCCTCTGCTACTTCTTTCAGTACCTCTTCCGGCAGTACAGCCGGTCCTGCGGAAAAATTATACACTCTGCTCATTGTTTTTCATATCCTCCTCATCAAAAATATCATCAATGCTTGCGCCTGCCGGTACCATCGGGAATACACTGAGATCCTGATCGATCATACAGTCAAGTACGATAGGTCCCGGACATGCCAGAGCCTCTTTTAATGCAGGCTCTACCTCTTCCATCTTTGTGATACGGATTGCTTTTGCTCCCATGCTTCTGCCAGCTTCACAAAATCTACTGCATCATTAAAATTGTATGGGAATATCTGTGGTCATAGAACAAGGTCTGCCACTGACGCACCATTCCCAGTACATGATTGTTCAATACAATTTCAATTAAAGGTCTGCCACAGCGGACTGCTGTTGCGATCTCATTCATATTCATACGGAAGCAGCCGTCACCTGCAATGTTTACCACTGTCTTGTCCGGTCTTCCCATCTTGGCACCGATGGCTGCTCCAAGTCCATATCCCATAGTTCCCAGACCACCGGAAGAAAGGAAGGTTCTTGGCTCTTTGTATTTGAAATACTGAGCTGCCCACATCTGGTTCTGTCCAACCTCTGTTGTGATGATGGCATCTCCTTTTGTCAGTTCGTACAGCTTTTCAATAATGTATGGGCCTGTAAGCTGGGAATGATCATATCTTAACGGATATTTTTCCTTCAGTTCACTGATATGTGCAGTCCATTCCGGATGTCTCATTTCCGGAACCTCTGCCAGAATACGTTTGAGAACTTCTTTCTCATCTCCTACTACACTTGCATCTACTACGATGTTCTTGTTAATCTCTGCAGCATCTACGTCAATCTGGAGAATCTTCGCATTCTTTGCAAAGGTCTTCGTGTTTCCTGTGACACGGTCACTGAATCTGGCTCCCAGCACGATCAGGAGATCGCAGCCTGAGACACCGAGATTGGAAGTTTTGGTCCCATGCATTCCAAGCATTCCTGTGTACAGAGGATCTTCTCCGGAAAATCCTCCCTTACCCATAAGACTGTCACATACAGGAGCGTCGATTCTGTGAGCAAGCTCTGTCACTTCTCTGGATGCCTCTGAGATAATCGTACCGCCGCCTGTAAAAATAAATGGTCTCTTCGCTTCTTTGATCATCTGTACTGCAGTTGCAATGTCTTCGTCTTTGATGGTGTCTGTTTTCGGTGTGATCTCAGCAGGAGCGCAGGCAGTATATTCATATTTCGCACCTGTCACATCCTTGGTCACATCTACAAGCACAGGACCGGGACGTCCGCTCTTTGCAATATAGAATGCTCTGCGTACAGTGTCTGCCAAGAGTAGTAATGTCTTTTACGATAAAGCTGTGCTTTGTAATAGGCATTACAATTCCTGTAATATCAACCTCCTGGAAAGAATCCTTTCCGAGCAGCGGTGTTCCTACATTACATGTGATTGCCACCATTGGTACGGAATCCATATATGCGGTAGCGATTCCTGTTACCAGATTGGTAGCTCCGGGACCGGAAGTTGCAAGACACACGCCGACTTTACCGGTAGCTCTTGCGTATCCGTCTGCTGCATGGGATGCTCCCTGCTCATGGGAGGTCAGTACATGTGTGATCTGGTCTTTATATTCATAGAGGGCGTCATATACATTCAGGATGGCACCGCCGGATATCCGAATACAGTGTCAACGCCCTGTTCTTTTAAACATTCAACGATGATTTCAGCACCTGTAAGCTGCATCTTTACGTATCCTCCTAACTTTTCAGGCAGGAATCACAGGTTATGCTGCAATTCCCGCCGGGTACTTGTTCATCTTTATTTTGCTTTTGGTACCTCAAGGATCGCTCCTCTGTTTCCGGAGGTTACCATGGCAGCATATCTTGCAAGATATCCTGTTGTTACCTTTGGCTCACGAGGCTGCCATTTAGCTTTTCTTGCCTGCATTTCTTCATCGGAAACCTTGATCTCCAGTTTCAGTTCCGGAATGTTGATGCTGATGATATCGCCCTCTTCAACAAGTGCGATCGGTCCGCCGACTGCTGCTTCCGGTGATACGTGTCCGATGGATGCTCCTCTGGATGCACCGCTGAAACGTCCGTCTGTGATCAGTGCTACAGAAGATCCCAGTCCCATACCTGCGATTGCAGATGTAGGATTCAGCATCTCTCTCATACCAGGGCCGCCTTTCGGTCCTTCGTAACGGATAACTACTACGTCACCCTCTACAATCTTGCCGCCTTTGATGGCTGCGATTGCGTCTTCCTCGCAGTCAAAGACTCTTGCAGGTCCTTCATGGACCATCATCTCTTCTACAACTGCAGAACGTTTTACAACACCACCGTCCGGTGCAAGGTTACCCTTAAGAACTGCAAGTCCGCCTGTCTGGCTGTATGGATTGTCAATCGGTCTGATAACTTCAGGATTTAAGTTTACACAATCTTTGATGTTCTCGCCTACTGTCTTGCCTGTAACTGTCATGCACTCAGTATGAAGAAGTCCCTTCTTATTCAGTTCGTTCATAACTGCGTATACACCGCCTGCTTCGTTCAGGTCTTCTATGTATGTAGGGCCTGCAGGTGCAAGGTGACAGAGGTTTGGAGTCTTTGCGCTAATCTCGTTTGCAAAGCTGATATCAAAGTCCATTCCAATCTCATGAGCGATAGCCGGAAGGTGAAGCATACTGTTTGTGGAGCATCCGAGTGCCATGTCTACTGTCAGGGCATTGAGGATTGCTTCTTTTGTCATGATATCTCTTGGACGGATGTTCTTTCTGTACATTTCCATAACCTGCATACCTGCATGTTTTGCAAGACGGATACGTTCGGAATATACAGCAGGGATAGTTCCGTTTCCTTTCAGACCCATACCAAGAACCTCTGTCAGACAGTTCATGGAGTTTGCTGTGTACATACCGGAACAGGATCCGCATGTAGGACATGTTTTCATTTCACATTCTGTCAGGCCGTCCTCATCAAGCTTGCCTGCTGCGTAAGCACCAACTGCCTCGAACATACTGGAAAGGCTTGTCTTGTGTCCGTTCAGATGTCCGGCAAGCATTGGACCGCCGCTTACGAATACAGTAGGAACATTCAGTCTGGCTGCTGCCATCAGAAGTCCGGGTACGTTCTTGTCACAGTTTGGAATCATTACCAGTGCATCAAACTGATGTGCCATTGCCATGGCTTCTGTGGAATCTGCGATCAGGTCTCTGGTAACCAGAGAATATTTCATTCCAACGTGTCCCATTGCAATACCGTCACATACTGCGATTGCCGGGAACATAACAGGTGTACCGCCCGCCATTGCCACACCAAGCTTAACTGCCTGTGTGATCTTGTCAAGGTTCATATGACCCGGTACGATTTCATTGTAAGAACTTACGATACCTACCAGAGGTCTGTCCATTTCTTCTTTTGTCATTCCAAGAGCATTAAACAGGGAACGGTGAGGTGCCTGCTGTGTGCCTGTTTTTACTGCATCACTTCTCATTGTTTTATTTCCTCTTTTCTTACTGTTTTATTTATTTTTAATGATTCAACCGAAATTCCTGACTCCGTAATCTGCCTGCGCCGGCTGAATCCTCTTAATATCAATTCTTACAGAGCTGCTGCGATCAGATCGCCCATTTCCTTTGTTCCTACAAGCTTGCATCCCTCTGACATGATATCACCTGTGCGGTATCCCTCTGTCAGGACTTTCTGCACTGCTGCTTCCACTGCATCTGCTTCCTTGTCCATATCAAGGGAGAAGCGGAGCATCATTGCTGCGGAAAGGATAGTTGCGATAGGGTTTGCCTTATCCTGTCCTGCAATATCAGGTGCAGAACCATGGCTTGGCTCATAGAGCCCGAATTTTGTCTCATTTAAACTTGCAGATGAAAGCATTCCGATGGAACCTGTTACCATACTTGCCTCATCTGAAAGGATATCTCCGAACATGTTCTCTGTAAGGATAACATCGAACTGTTTTGGATCACGTACAAGCTGCATTGCGCAGTTGTCAACCAGCATATGCTCTAAGGTAACATCCGGATAGTCTTTGGCAACTTCCTCTACCACTTTTCTCCAGAGTCTGGAAGAATCCAGAACATTTGCCTTATCTACGCTTGTTACTTTATTTCTTCTCTTACGTGCGATCTCAAATGCTTTGATGGCAATACGGCGGATTTCGTTTTCATTATAGGAAAGTGTATCAATTGCTTTCTTCACACCATTCTCTTCAATAGTCTGACGTTCTCCGAAATACAGACCGCCTGTAAGCTCACGTACAATGATCATGTCAAATCCGTCTCCGATGATCTCATCGCGGAGAGGGCACGCTTTTCTCAGCTCATTGTAAAGGTAAGCCGGTCTTAAGTTTGCAAAAAGATTTAATGCCTTACGGATTGCAAGAAGTCCTGCTTCCGGGCGTTTGGACGGCTCAAGCTTATACCATGGAGAAGTTTTTGCATCTCCGCCAATAGAGCCCATCAGTACGGCGTCTGATGATTTGGCAGTGGCAATTGCCTCATCAGTAAGGGGTACGCCGTGTACATCGATGGATGCGCCGCCTAACAGAACTTCTGAATAGGAAAAGCTGTGTCCATATTTCTCGCATACCTTGTCCAGTACTTTCTTTGCTTCTCTTACGATTTCCGGTCCGATTCCGTCGCCGGGGATCAATGCAATCTTATAATCCATAATAATTTCCTCCAAAAATACTCTAATTGCGTAATTGTTATTATAATAACGCACTTTCCGACAGATTTCAACCTATTAAAGTGAAAAAATACAAAAGTGCTGTTTTCCAAAGATTTTACTGTAAAATAAAAAAACAGAACCACAGCCATCACTGACTATAGGTTCCGCTTTTTTCATATCTCTTTCATTATTCGGCAGCGCTTCCGGCTTTTTCAACTTCAGCGATTGCCTGTTTTCTCATTGGAATACGGCAGTTTTTGTTGTTACCGAATTCTACGATCACGTCTTCTTCTGTCATGTCAATGACAACGCCATAAAAGCCGCCGGTAGTAACAATGCTGTCGCCAACTTCCATGTCATTTAACATTGCCTGAAGTCTCTTCTGCTCTTTTTTCTGAGGGCGAAGCATTAAGAAGTACATAATTCCGAACAGTACTACCATCCAGACAATAGCGCCAACCATACCCATTCCGCTTGATGCGTTCATTTTGATTCCTCCTGTAACTTTTCCTGTTATTCTGCATATTTGCAGTCCATCATGTATTCACAGACCGTCCTGACGGCTGCTCATACTGAAGAGCTGCTTTGCGATCCACTTATAATCTCCGTTACCTTCTGTATGAAATCTTGTTTTCATGCAGAACAATCTGATTAAAGCGTCACTACACATCATACACAAAAAACCGCTTTACTTCAAGAGTTTTTGGCATATTTAATAATTATTTTATATACAGATTATCTTTTCGAGTTAATTTTTCCCTCTTCAAAGCCTTCCAGCCGCATTTTCTTATATTCTGCGAAGTTTCCTGCATCAAGAGCATCTCGGATCTCTTCCATCATATGATTATAGAAATACAGATTGTGAAGTACACAGAGACGCATTCCCAGCATTTCCTTCGCTTTCAGAAGATGACGGATATAGGCTCTGCTGTAATGCTGGCATGCAGGACACTGGCAGCCTTCTTCGATAGGACGTGTGTCCAGTTCATATTTTGCATTAAACAGATTCATCTTTCCATGATTGGTATATACATGTCCATGGCGGCCGTTACGGCTTGGATATACGCAGTCAAAGAAATCAATTCCTCTCTCAACACCTTCCAGGATATTTGCCGGTGTTCCCACACCCATCAGGTAAGTAGGTTTATTCTGAGGAAGATAGGGGACTACCGCATCCAGGATCCTGTACATCTCTTCATGGGTTTCTCCAACTGCCAGACCGCCGACAGCATAGCCATCCAGATCCATTTCAGAGATCGCTTTGGCATGCTCAATGCGGATATCTTCATAAACAGCACCCTGGTTGATTCCAAACAGAAGCTGTTCTTTGTTAATGGTATCCGGCAGACTGTTCAGTCTCGCCATTTCCGCTTTACAGCGGGCAAGCCATCTTGTGGTCCTGTCTACAGATTTCTGCACATAATCCCTGTCAGCCACACTGCTGGGACATTCATCAAATGCCATGGCAATGGTGGAGGCAAGATTGGACTGGATCTGCATACTCTCTTCCGGTCCCATAAAGATCTTATGTCCGTCAATATGCGAATTAAAATAGACTCCCTCTTCTTTGATCTTTCTCAGTTTTGCAAGGGAAAATACCTGGAATCCGCCTGAGTCTGTAAGGATCGGTTTGTCCCATACCATAAATTTATGAAGGCCACCTAACTGCTTTACTATTTTATCACCCGGGCGCACATGAAGATGATAAGTATTTGATAATTCTACCTGTGTTCCGATCTGCTGTAAATCCATGGTGGATACAGCGCCTTTAATCGCACCGATCGTTCCCACATTCATAAAAACAGGAGTCTGGATCGTGCCATGCACTGTATGAAATTCTGCACGCTTGGCACGGCCTTCTGTTTTAAGAAGTTTATATTCTGCCATTTTTTCTCTCCTCTTGATAAAAATCACTTTTTCTATTATATCCCGAAATAGCTGAATTTTCAACTGCAAATAAGGTAATCATTGGTAAAGTTTCATATTGTCTTTTCCAGACCGTTAGCGTATAATATTACGGAATATTCATATCTGGAAATAGATATTTTAATAGGAAAGAATTACTTCAATATTTTTTCTTTTATACAGAAAGAGGAGGCTTGAATTTACTTTATGAATTACAAAACACTTGGAATTGACATTGGTTCCACTACTGTAAAATCGCGATTCTGGACGAGAATGAAAATCTTATTTTCGCAGATTACAAGCGCCATTTCGCCAACATTCAGGAAACCCTTGCAGACCTTCTTCAGGAGGCCTTTGACCAGTATGGCGAGATGACTCTCCATCCTGTGATCACAGGTTCCGGCGGTCTGACCCTTGCCAACCATCTGGGCGTTCCTTTTACCCAGGAGGTTATTGCAGTTTCTACTTCTCTGCAGAAGCTGGCACCAAAGACAGATGTTGCCATCGAGCTTGGCGGTGAGGATGCCAAGATCATTTATTTCGAAAACGGAAACGTAGAACAGCGTATGAACGGTATCTGTGCAGGCGGTACCGGTTCTTTCATCGACCAGATGCTTCTCTTCTCCAGACAGATGCCACAGGTCTGAATGAATATGCCAAAGATTACAAAGCGCTCTACCCGATTGCTGCACGCTGCGGTGTTTTCGCCAAAACGGATATCCAGCCGCTGATCAATGACGGTGCAACCAAACCGGATCTGTCAGCTTCTATTTTCCAGGCAGTTGTAAACCAGACCATCTCCGGTCTTGCCTGTGGAAAACCCATCCGTGGACATGTTGCATTCCTGGGTGGTCCGCTTCACTTCCTGTCCGAACTGAGAGAATCCTTTATCCGTACTTTGAAGCTGGATGAGGAACACACCATCATTCCGGAGAACTCCCATCTTTTTGCAGCCATCGGTTCTGCATTAAATGCAAAAGAAGACAACTCCATTTCCCTGACAGAAATGAAAGACAGACTCCGCAATTCCATTAAGCTGGATTTCGAAGTAGAACGTATGGAACCACTTTTCGCGTCCCAGAAAGAATACGATGCATTTGCAAAACGTCAGAGTTCCTACAAAGTAAAAACAGGAGATCTGGCTACATATAAAGGAAACTGCTATCTGGGTATTGATGCAGGTTCCACCACAACCAAAACTGCACTGGTAGGCGAAGATGGAACACTTCTCTATTCCTTTTACAGCAGTAACAACGGAAACCCGTTAAAAACTACCATCCGTTCTATTAAAGAAATCTATAAACTGCTTCCCAAAGACGCAAAGATCGCTTATTCCTGTTCTACAGGTTACGGCGAGGCTCTGATCAAAGCGGCCCTGCTCCTGGATGAGGGCGAGGTTGAGACCGTATCCCATTACTACGCAGCTGCATTCTTTGACCCAGAGGTAGACTGTATCCTGGATATCGGCGGACAGGATATGAAATGTATCAAGATCCGCAACAAGACTGTTGACAGCGTACAGTTAAATGAAGCATGCTCCTCCGGATGCGGTTCCTTTATTGAAACCTTTGCCAAATCCCTGAATTATACAGTACAGGATTTCGCAAAAGCTGCTGTTTTTGCACAGCATCCTATAGATCTTGGTACCAGATGTACTGTTTTCATGAATTCCAAGGTAAAGCAGGCGCAGAAAGAGGGAGCTGAGGTTTCCGATATTTCCGCAGGTCTTGCTTACTCTGTTATCAAAAATGCTCTGTATAAGGTTATCAAGGTTTCTGACGCTTCCGAACTTGGCAAGCACATCGTTGTACAGGGTGGTACCTTCTACAATGATGCAGTTCTTCGAAGCTTCGAAAGATTGCAGGCTGCGAAGCCATCCGTCCGGATATTGCCGGAATCATGGGTGCTTTCGGTGCCGCACTGATTGCCGCGAACGCCATCAGGAAGGTGCAGAAACGACTATGCTCTCCATTGATAAGATCAACGAGCTGAAATATACAACTTCTATGGCAAACTGTCGTGGATGTACCAATAACTGCCGTCTGACTATCAACAAATTCTCCGGAGGCCGCCAGTATGTAAGCGGTAACCGCTGTGAACGCGGTATTGGCAAGGAAAAGAACAAAGATCATATTCCGAATCTTTATGAATATAAATATAAGCGTATTTTCTCCTACACACCGCTTACTGCTGATAAGGCAACGCGAGGCAAAGTAGGTATCCCCCGTGTTCTGAATATGTTTGAGAATTATCCTTTCTGGTATACTTTCTTTACAGAACTAAAGTATGAGGTTGTACTCTCCCTACTTCCACCAGAAAGATTTATGAGTTAGGTATTGAGTCCATCCCAAGTGAGTCCGAATGCTACCCTGCCAAGCTCGCACATGGCCATGTAACCTGGCTGATCCGCAATGGTGTGAAATTTATTTTCTACCCTTGTATTCCATATGAACGTAACGAGTTCCCGGATGCAGTCAATCACTATAACTGCCCGATCGTTACCTCTTATGCCGAAAATATCAAAAATAACGTAGACGAATTAAATGATCCGTCCATTACCTTCCGCAATCCCTTCCTTGCATTTACTTCTGAGGAAATTCTGGCAAATCGTCTGGTAGAGGAATTTAAGGATATCCCGGCAGAAGAAGTCAAAGCTGCTGTGCATAAGGCTGGGAAGAAATGGCTGCTGCACGCCGCGATGTACAGAAAAAAGGGGAAGAAACCCTGAAATATCTGGAAGATACAGGACGCCATGGTATTGTCCTTGCAGGACGCCCATACCATATTGACCCGGAAATCCATCATGGTATCCCGGATCTGATCAACAGCTATGGTATTGCCGTACTTACTGAGGATTCCATCTCTCATCTGGCACCTGTGGAACGCCCGATCCGCGTCAATGACCAGTGGATGTACCACTCCAGACTGTATGCTGCTGCAAACTATGTAAAGACACGCGATGACCTGGATCTGATCCAGCTCAACTCTTTTGGATGTGGTCTGGATGCAGTTACTACTGACGAGGTTTATGAAATCCTTGACGGAAGTGACAAAATCTATACCTGCTTAAAGATTGACGAGGTAAATAACCTTGGTGCTGCAAGAATCCGTATCCGTTCCCTGATCGCAGCAATCCGTGCGAAGAAAGCACAGGGACAGAAACGTACTGTCAAACCTGCTTCTATTGATAAAGTATCCTTTACAAAGGAAATGAGAAAGGACTATACCATCCTCTGCCCGCAGATGTCACCGTTCCATTTCAGCCTCCTCCAGGCAGCATTCAATTCCTGCGGATACAACCTGGAGGTGCTTCCGAATGACAATAAGCATGCAGTGGATGTTGGTCTGAAGTATGTAAACAATGACGCCTGCTATCCGTCTCTGATCGTTGTGGGACAGATCATGGAGCTCTGCTTTCCGGTAAATATGACCTGAACAAAACGGCCGTTGTCATGTCACAGACAGGTGGCGGATGTCGTGCTTCCAACTATATCGCATTTATACGACGCGCATTAAAGAAAGCCGGTATGGAACAGATTCCGGTTATCTCTGTTAACTTAAGCGGTCTGGAAAGCAATCCCGGATTCAAACTTACGCTTCCATTAGTGAAGAAAGTTGCTTACGGTGCCGTATTCGGAGATATCCTGATGAAATGCGTATATCGTATGCGTCCTTATGAACTGGAAGAGGGAATCGTAAACAGAAAACATAAAATCTGGGAACAGCGTGTAATCTCTTTCTTAAGCGGAAGCAGTGTCAGCCACAGCCAGTTTAAGAAAATGTGCCGCGAAATGGTTCACGAATTTGATACCATTCCGATCAGTGATGTGAAGAAGCCGCGTGTCGGCATCGTAGGTGAGATCCTTGTCAAGTTCCTGCCTGCTGCAAATAATCATCTGGCAGATCTTCTGGAATCTGAAGGCGCTGAGGCAGTTGTACCGGATCTGATCGATTTCATGTGCTACTGCTTCTATAATCAGAACTTTAAGGTAGAAAATCTTGGATTCAAGAAGTCCAAGGCAACCATGGCAAACTGGGGAATCAAAGCAATCGAATGGGTGAGAAAGCCTGCAAGCGAAGCTCTTGCACAGAGCCGCCATTTTGCACCGCCTGCTGATATCAGAGATCTGGCAAAAATGGCATCTCCGATCGTTTCCACCGGAAACCAGACAGGTGAGGGATGGTTCCTGACAGGTGAGATGATGGAACTGATCCATGGAGATGTTCCGAATATTGTTTGTATCCAGCCTTTCGGATGTCTGCCGAACCACATTGTAGGTAAGGGTGTTATCAAAGAGATCCGCAGAGAATATCCGACAGCCAATATTGTAGCCATCGACTATGATCCGGGTGCAAGTGAAGTCAATCAGCTCAACCGAATCAAACTGATGCTCTCCACAGCTCAGAAGAATCTGAAAAAAGTAGAAGAAAAAAATGCATAAATAATACCGTAATGGATATATTGCAATGTATTTTACCTTGCAATATATCCGCCTTAGAGCGTGTCTGAAAAAGGCTTTCTGCAATCTACATATCCTGCTTTGCGAAAAGCATTTTTCAAACGCGCTCAAAAAAAGAGTTATATTTCAGAAATTTTAAATGTGTTTCTATTTCAGAAATACATTTAAACCATGAAATATAACTCTTTTGTTTTTTATAATTTCAGTGTTTAATTATTCTGCCAAAACGGAAGTTTCTCTGCAATCCTTATCAGATAGCTTCCACCCGGAATTCTTCTAAGCTGTGATTCTGACGGCTTGCTGATAACCAGATAAGCAAACAGATAAACAATCGCAGCAACAGGAATGGAAACGATCAGACAAATGAAATTGGATTTTACAAAAATATTCAAGCCATAGCAGATACAGCCTGCAACAATTCCCATGGGAACAGATGCAAGAACAGGATACAGATATCCTTCTTTCCATGGGTTTTTATACTGCAAATACTTCTTCATCGCCCTGTCGTTTAATACACATACAACCACAGAATAGATCACCATTGCGATCAGCAGTGCATAAACTCCAAGGTTTGTAGTAAACAGTAACACTATCACTACCACAATATCCACAACCAGTGCGATTGCAGCCGTAATCACCGGAATCCTCTGCTGTCCGATTGCCTGCAGAACTCCATTGGAAATATTTGACATTCCATTGAGCAGGATTGAAAACGAACCAAGGATCAACAGGTTGGCTGCCAGTCCTGTGGAATTTCCGTAAAGCAAAAATACAATCGGCTGTGCAAGCACTGCCAGTCCCATTGCACATGGGGCAGAAACCACCATAGAAAGCTGTACGGTCTGGTCAATACACTCTCTGGTCGCTTCAATGTCTCCGGTGGCATACAGGCAGAAACTTCCGGAATCATGGAAGTAGGTGCCGTACTGGACAGGGTCAGAGGAATATTAATAATTGTCATAAAGTAAGTGGCATACTCTGCATATAAAATACCGATCTGTGCGGCATCTCCACCTCTTCTTCCCAGAATATCCGAGAAAAGATATCCATTGATATAAGCATTTACATTATAAACAAAGGCGCTGAGAATGATCGGCGAAACAACCAGGATGATCACACGAAAAATCTCTTTGTAGGACTCTTCCTGATGTCTGTGGTCTTTCTCTACCCGGTGCAGGATTTTTCTGCGGTTTACACCATACACCAGAAGCATGAATGCCAATGCAGTCACCACTCCGGCTCCGGTTCCTACTGTGGAACCTGCTGCCCCCATTTTGCAATGCTGTTCTCTGTTCCATCTGAGAATGCATTGATAAATCCCCATGCAGCCAGAAGGCTGACTGCCGCATTAAATATCTGCTCAATAATCTGGGAGATAGATGTTGGCATCATATTTCTGTATGCCTGAAAATATCCTCTGAATACTCCAAGGATACCAGACAAAAAAATCGTCGGAGCCAGAATCTGAAGTGCCGGAATTGCATCCTTCTGATTCTGAGGGATGATCAGCCCTGCTCCAAAGAGACAGAATAAACCGACCACTCCGCCAATCACCATGGCATAGATCATGGCACCCTTAAAGAACTTATGTGCATTTCTGTAATCCTTCAGAGCAATACGCTCGGAGATCAGCTTGGATACCGCCTGTGGAATACTAAAGGATGCGATCATCAGAAGGATCATATAGGCATTCTGTGCAAGACTTGTATAGCCCATTCCAAGGCTTCCGATAATATTGGAAAGGGGACTCTTGTACAGAAGACCGATCACCTTGGAGATCATAGCTGCAATCATCAGAAAGGATGCATTTTTTACTAAATTGTTTTTCTGATTCATGTTATCACTGTGTGTCTTTTACCTGACTACACATTACCTCTTTTCTTATATATTTTCTATCTGCCAGTCGATTGGTTCCAGACCATTGGCAACAAGAAATTCGTTTGTTTTACTGAAATGTTTACATCCGAAAAATCCCCTGTAAGCAGACAGAGGACTTGGATGAGGTGCCTCCAGAATCAGATGCTTCGGATTATTCAGCATGGATTTTTTCATCTGCGCCGGACGTCCCCATAGCAGAAATACAATAGGACGGTCCTGCTCATTCAGAACCTGGATCGCAGCATCCGTAAACTGCTCCCAGCCGATTCCCCTGTGTGAATTTGCCTGATGAGCACGTACAGTCAAAACTGTGTTCAGAAGAAGCACCCCCTGCTTTGCCCACTTCTCCAGATAACCGTTATTGGGGATATAGCATCCACAGTCATCATGAAGCTCCTGATAAATATTCACCAGGGACGGCGGCGTCTCCACTCCTCTCTTTACGGAAAAACAAAGCCCATGAGCCTGCCCGTCATTATGATAGGGATCCTGTCCCAGGATTACTACCTTCACTTCGTTTAACGGTGTAAAATGAAATGCATTAAACAGATCTTCCGCAGGAGGAAAAATCTTCCTGGTCTGATATTCTGTCATCACCGTTTTATATAATTTTGCATAATACGGCTGGTGAAACTCTCCCTTCAGGGCTTCCAGCCAGTCACCTGAAATTGCTGACATACCTTATCCTTCACCTCTTATATTTTTCGTGGTCATCGTCTGACAGAAATTCCCCTGTCAGACAGATAATCCTTCACCTGAGAAATCTCCAGTTCTTTATAATGGAACAAAGACGCAGCCAGTGCAGCATCTGCTCCCCCCTTCGGTCAGTGCATCATAAAAATGCTCCAGTGTACCTGCACCGCCTGATGCGATCACAGGAATGGAGACAGCATCAGCAATTGCTCTGGTAAGAGCCAGATTATATCCTGCTTTTGTACCGTCACAGTCCATACTGGTAAGAAGGATTTCCCCTGCGCCCAAAGCTTCCACTTTCTTTGCCCACTCTATGGCATCAATCCCTGTATCCAATCTTCCGCCATGTTTGTAAATATTCCATCCGGCGTCTTCTCTGCGCTTGGCATCAATAGCCACAACTACGCACTGGCTTCCAAACTTGTCAGCCGCCTCACTGATCAGTTCCGGTCTGTCAATTGCTGCAGAATTTACGGAAATCTTATCTGCTCCTTCTCTCAGCAGTTTCTTAAAATCATCTACAGTACGGATACCGCCGCCTACTGTAAACGGGATAAATACATTGGCAGCAACCCGTCTTACCATGTCAACTACCGTATCTCTCTGTTCGCAGGATGCTGTAATATCGAGAAACACCAGTTCATCTGCTCCTGCTGCATCATAGGCTTTGGCAATCTCCACCGGATCACCCGCATCGCGAAGCTGCACAAAATTTACGCCCTTTACCACACGTCCGTTATTTACATCCAGGCAGGGAATAATTCTCTTTGTAAACATTTTATTTTCCCTCCTTCTCAGTATTGCCGTCTTTTCCCACAGCAGCAAAATTTTCAAGTATCTTCAGTCCCCATTTGCTGCTCTTTTCCGGATGGAACTGGCAGGCAAATACATTGTCCTTTTCTACGGAAGCATGAATACAGGTGCTGTATTCTGTAGTAGCCTTTACAATCTCAGGCTCCTCTGCCTGCAGATAATAAGAATGCACAAAATATACATAGGTCTGTTCCGGGATTCCCTGAAACAGTCTGCCATTATTCTGAAAATGCAGAGAATTCCATCCCATATGTGGAATCTTAAGCCCGGGCGCAGGCGGAATCTTAACAATTTTCCCTTTCAGGATTCCAAGGCCTTCCACCCCCGGTGTCTCCTCGCTGCTTTCAAAAAGGAGCTGAAGTCCCAGGCAGATTCCAAGAAATGGCGTCTTCTTCTCTACAATCTCATGGATCACAGGTACAAGTCCGTATGTATGAAGATTCTCCATCGCCTGTCCAAAGCTTCCCACGCCCGGCAGGATTACTTTATCCGCATTTAACAAAGTCTGCGGATCGCGGGTTACTGTTGTTTCTTCCCCAAGATAATGAAGTGCTTTTTCTACACTTTTAATATTTCCGGCATCATAGTCAATTATTGCAATCATGTTATCCTCCTGATGTCATTATCTGTTTTCCTCATTATGGTAATCCGAAGGCTTTCCGGATCACATGTCAGACCGGAATAAAATATCCGATCAAAACGCTCCAATACAGTATAACCCAAAAACAGACAGTTGCAAAGTGCTTTCTTTGCTTCTGTCTGTTTTTATTCCGGTCATACTACCGGTTACTGTTCACTCCGTTCACAATACCCGGATATCTTATCACTGCCTGCAATCCAGAGTGAACCAGAACTCCACGCCATTATCATAATTGCATACCCCATATTTCTGGTTCATACTCTCAATGATTGCCTTAACAATTGAAAGTCCGATACCACTTCCGCCATATTCTCTTGTCCGGGCCTTATCTACTTTGTAGAATTTATTCCAGAGATTTGGGATATCCTCTTCCGGAATCGGAGTACCTGTATTAAATACGGTTACTTTCACACAGTCCTCTTCCTGAAGAACCTTAATTTCTACTTTTCGCTCTCCGTCCAGATGGTTCAGTGCATTGCTTGTATAATTGGTCACAACCTCTTCAATCTTAAACTCATCCGCCCATACATATACAGGTTCTGTTTCTTCAAAAATCACAGTTGCTTCTTTCTGTTCGATCATAATATGCATGGAACCAAGTACACCCCTGATCAGAGATACAATGTCAAATCTTTCCATCACCGGGGCATCTTTACCGGACTCCAGCTGATTCAGCGTCAGCAGGTTTTTGACCAGCTTGTTCATCTTTGAAGCCTCATCCATAATAACTTCACAGTAAAATTCCCTGCTTTCCGGATCATCGGAAATATTTTCATTCAGCCCTCTGCATATCCCTGGATCAATGCAATAGGAGTTTTCAGCTCATGAGAAACATTATCAAGAAATTCCTTACGCATCTCATCAATTTTAATCTTATCTTCTATGTCTTTCTGAAGCTTGTTATTAGCCGATTTCAACTCTGAGATCGTGCTCTCAAGTTTTCTGGACATTTTGTTAAAGTTATCGCCAAGTACATCAATCTCATTACCTGCCCTGCTTTGATATCTGGCATCAAAATCCAGATCAGACATCTTCTCTGATAATTTGGTCAGTTCACTGATCGGGCGGGTAATACGATTCGTCATCACAAGAATCACAATACCGCTGACCACAATTATGATTATTCCTACAATGAAGTAAAAACTGTTGGAAATAGATGCACTTTCCTTAATACTTTCCAGAGGAGAACGGATCAGGAAATAGTAACCATTATCAAACTGTCCCCAGCATTCCACATATTCCATGCCTGCAAAGCGATCATGCACCTGCCACATGGTACAGGTATCTGTCTTTTTGAGCACACGACTGTGCTGCATATCCTGATCCAGATTATTAATATACCCAAACAGCTTACTGCGGAGCATCTTTGCCATATTATTCTCTCCCCAGTAATAATAACCGCTGTTTTCCTCATTTACTATGATCCAGGTAAGGTTATTTCTGGAACTGCTCCTCTCAATCTCATCCGAAATCTCATCTGTTGCCCCTTTTTTGTCCTCTTCTATATCTGTATCATACTGCAGGATGTCATCCAGATTCATCTGAGACAACACTTCTTTTGCCTCCTCCAGCACTTCTACTTTTTTGGATACATAATATTTTTCAAGAAAAAGACCATTGATCAGAGTAATGGTAAAGATCGAAAGCAGTAACAGACATATAAACACTACTGAAATCTGATGTTGCAGAGTATGAAATTTTTTATCTGTTTTTCCGTTTCCTGTCATTCGTCTACCTCAAACTTGTATCCCATACCCCATACAGTCTTTATATATTCACCTTTATCTCCCATTTTACTTCTGAGCTTCTTAACATGGGTATCAATCGTACGGGCATCTCCAAAGTAGTCATAATTCCATACAGAATTCAGGATCTTTTCTCTGGAAAGTGCGATTCCCTGATTCTCCAGAAAATATGTCAGAAGTTCAAATTCCTTAAAGCTCAGTTCCATAGGCTTACCATCCACAGTAGCCAGATGTGCTGCTTTATCTATAACAATGCCGCCTGCTGAAATCACATCTTCCGGATTATTCTGACCTGTACGTCTCAGAATTGCCTCCACTCTTGCAACAAGGATTTTCGGACTGAATGGTTTGGAGATGTATTCATCTACCCCCAGATCAAATCCAAGAAGCTCATCTCTCTCATCACTTCTTGCAGTCAGCATAATAATCGGAACTTTTTGAGTTCTTGCGAATCTCACGGCAAACTTCCCATCCATCCATCTTCGGCATCATGACATCCAAAATGATCAGTGCGATGTCCTTCTCCTCATAAAAGATATCCATGGCTTCTTCACCATTACCGGCTTCCAGTACCTGGAAATTCTTCTTTGTCAGGAAATCCTTTACCAGCTTTCTCATGCGGCTCTCATCATCCACCACCAGGATTTTTAATGTATCCATTTGATTCCCTCCGTTTTTCTTCATTATTTTCCGAAACAGTTTTTACTTTTTATTTATACTGTTTTCCGAGTATTGTTAAAATCCACGACTGTTCAGCGCCTTTACAGCCACAGCGCAAAATCCGGGAAAATCGCCCTCAGCAACAGATTTTATCTTTCATATGGTTACTATAGCAGAGATTTATGTAAGATTTGTGAACATATGACAGAAAAATTATAAGTATTGCTGTTCACAACACCAAATAGCCTCAAATATAAAAATCTTCTTGACAATTCTGTTTTTATTTCTATACTGTTAATCAGTCGATATACCTTATATAATGAATGATATATCAATATTAAAAAGTGCTTTCGTCTCATCACCAGTGCTGTTTTATGAAAAACAGCGTTGCAGACTCATTTTCAGGGCTTGTACTGGTTTCGACGGGGGCTTTGAAGTTGGGGAAGCCATCCGCAGACTCCCAGACTGCGTACCAACCGGGAAACTAAATATAAACGCAGACGAACAGTACGCGTTAGCAGCCTAATTGCTGCTCGTCAGCCCTGATGCACTCACACTTCAGGAATCTGACGTCGACCATGTGAGAAACCTTGCCGGGTAAGCTTTGCCCCGGTAGATGTATCATGAAGCTACTAAGGTTGTAAGCCTGTCGGTGGGCGTACATCCAAGGGAATGTTAAAACAGCGACTGTGATGGGAGATGCCTCAATGAATAGGCTTTCGGACGCGGGTTCAATTCCCGCCAGGTCCATAAAATTCCTTGATTTTATAAGGGTTTTATCTCTTGGTTTTTTTAAGTAAGCAGGAAGTAAGCAAGCAAGTGTAATCAAGGCATGATAAAGAGTTTATCCACAAAGTGATTACTTTACGGATAAGCTCTTTTTTATAGTCTGATTCGCTTACATCATATGTGTAGAAATTTTCATTTACTTCTGGTGTGTTTCCAATCAGGACAGCAGTTGTCACTGAATCTGCACCATTACACGCATACGTGAATTTAAAGTCCTGCGAATAGCATGTATACTTTTAACCGGAATTTTTGCCTGTTCACATTTATAACGAGCACATTCAGAAATAGATTCTGGTGTACAATGACCTGTGACAGTAGCAAATTACAAATATAAAAAAAGAGTTGCTGCCAGATGGTCAGTGTTAAATATTTTATGTAAATCCACTATAATATAATCAAAAAGGAGCGTGATCGTATGGCTTTACTCAAAGAAGAATCTTATACCATTGAAGATATTTATGCTCTGCCAGATGGCGAAAGAGCTGAACTGATTGACGGACACATCTATTATATGGCACCACCATCGTACAAACATCAGAAACTCGTCATGGAGCTTTCCGCTATCATCCGTAATTATATAAAACAGCACAAAGGAACTTGCGAAGTGCTTCCTGCACCATTCGCCGTATATCTTGATGAAATAAATAATACTTATGTCGAACCAGATATATCTGTGATTTGTGATCCAAACAAACTTGATGATAAAGGATGTAAAGGCGCACCAGACTGGATTATTGAAATTGTATCGCCTGAAAGCAGAAAAATGGATTATCTCCTGAAACTTTTCAAATATCATTCCGCAGGTGTCCGGGAATACTGGATCGTAGATATCGCAAAAACAGAATTACAGTATACAACTTTAATCATGATTATTCCATTGAAGAATATTCGTTCACTGATACTGTAAAAGCTGGAATTTACGAAGATTTATCTATTGATTTCTCAGAAATTAATATCCTATAAAATCTAAAAAAGTTGGTAATACATCCCTTCTATATGGGATTTTACCAACTTTTTATTGTGCTTGTTCCATGGCACATCCGATAGTTTGATTACCAAAACACATCTGGTATTCTTTATGGCGCCAAAGGATTTTAATGATGATATCATCATCTGTTACCAATTGTCCCACTTTCTTTTGAACAAAAAAAGACACACCATCTCCATAAAAACATCCACAGGGTAATTCCCTGTGGATGTTTTTTATTCACCAAACTGTTGTGCACATTCTTTCAGCATTTCGCGGATTGGCAGATGGTACGGACATCTGGTTTCACATTTGCCGCATTCTATACAGGCGGAAGCCTTCACCGCAAGAGAACTGTAACGGTTTCTTGCCCAGTCTCCCAGCCCGTAACGATTAAGATAGCCTGCGAACAGGAACACACCCGAAATATCGATTCCCACACTGCATGGAGCACAGTAATTACATCTGCGGCAGAAATTTGTGCCAAGCTGATTCCGTACTGTCTGAACTTCCTCCAGTTCTTTCTCGCTTAACGGGGAATCATCAAGACAGGCCTTTATATTCTCCTCGATTTCCTTCTCTTCCGCCATTCCCGGGATCACAATAGTAACGTTCTTATTCGAACAGACATAACGCAATGCCAGCGTTCCATTTTCAATTGCACCACCGGCCAGAGGTTTCATATCAATAAAGCCGATGTTTTTCTCCTCACATTTTGAGATCAGCTCTTCCCCCTGACTCTCTACAATATTATATGGAAACATAATAGTTTCCACCCAGTCAAGCTCCAGAGCCCGGGCAAAAACCTCCACAGAATGAGTGGTCAGACCAATATGTTCGATTTTTCCTGCTGCTCTTGCCTCCTGCAGTGCTTCAAGGGCACCACCGGCCGCCTGCACCTGATCAAGCTGTTCCATACTCGGATTATGCACCTGGTATAATTCAATATGATCTGTACGAAGATTATGAAGACTCTTCTCAATATCTTCAGCCATAGCTTCCTTTGTACGTGCCATGGACTTTGTGGCAATTATAAATCTGTCCCTGATACCTTCCAGTGCATATCCCAGATATTCTTCACTGACCGTATATCCTCTGGCTGTATCAATATAATTTACTCCCCGGTCTGCCAGCTTATGCAGCAGTGTCTTTGTTCCTTCCGCATCAATTTTCTGGATCGGTATCCCGCCAAGGCCCATTCTGGAAACCCTGAGACCGGTTTTTCCAAGTGTTACATATTCCATATTTTTTTCTCCTATTTTCAATCAGAGATAAAAAACTGCCACCGGATCTTACCGATGGCAGTTTTTATCTCTTTACATCTGTCGATCAGACAAAACAAACAACTGGTTTCATCCTGATTATACTCGAGAAAGATATTCTCCTGTTCTTGTATCGATTTTCAGTTTGTCGCCCTGGTTAACGAACAGCGGAACCTGAACCTGTGCACCTGTTTCTACAGTAGCCGGTTTTGTAGCACCCTGTGCTGTATTTCCGGCAAATCCCGGCTCTGTCTCAGTAACTTCAAGTTCTACGAACAGAGGAGGCTCAATAGCAAATACATTTCCGTTGTGGGAACAGATCTTAACCATCTCGTTCTCTTTAACGAATTTAAGAGAATCTCCAACCTGATCTTTTGTAAGACCAACCTGATCGTATGTCTCTACGTTCATGAAGTAGTACAGATCACCATCATCATACAGATACTGCATATCTACACGCTCAATACGTGCAGCCGGGAATTTCTCTGTTGGACGGAAAGATTTCTCAAGAACTGCTCCTGTAATAATGTTTTTGTATTTTGTTCTTACGAAAGCAGCACCCTTTCCTGGTTTTACGTGCTGGAATTCAACGATCTGACATACGTTTCCGTCAATTTCAAGTGTGATACCGTTTTTGAAATCACCTGCTGAAATCATAGTTATATTTCCTCCTTAATAGTACAGTTCAGCAATGCTGTGTCTTTTGACAACAACAGCCGTTCAAAGTGTGTGTCCCTCTCATGCTTTTCTCAGTTTTGTGACACACTCTTATTTAATTTTATAATATTCTGCTGTTTTTTTCAACTATTTTTTACACATGTTTTTAATTTTTCTTCAAGCTGAGCAATCAGATCCTCAAACGGCTTATCTCCTGTGATCATCTCAACATCTGCAAACTTCGCATAAACCGGATCGCGCTGTTTAAGAAGTTTTCTGATCTTATCTTCTTTGTCTTCTCCCTCGATCAGAGGATTGCTGCTGGAATTTTCCAGTCTCTTCTTCAACGTTGCATAAGATCCCTTCAAATATACTATAGTTCCCAGTTTTTTTAATATATTTTTGCATTCTGTTCCTGCATCGGAAGACCGGACCCCAGAGAAATAATCTTCTGTTCCGGATCATCGATCAGTGCCTTGATCACAGTTGTCTCAAGAGCTCTGTAAAATGGTTCTCCGAATCTGTCAAAGATTTCTTTCATTGTAAGGTTCATCTTCTTTGATACTACGCGGTCAACGTCTACAAAAGGAAGATTGAAATCTTTTGCCAGCCGTTTTCCTACTCTTGTCTTACCTGAACCCATAAATCCTATGATAACAATATGGTTCATGAATTCCCCTCCTCTTTGCGGTAAAAATATAGTACAATTCTTTCAAGATATCGTTTCAGTACGATCTGAATCTCTTCTTTCGGATTGAGTGGTTTCACCAGAATATTCCGGATTCCTGTGCGTTTCGCACCATATATATCAGTAAAGAGCTGATCTCCTATAAAAACTGTATTACTTCTGTCTGTCCCAAGAAGTTCCATTGCCCTGATATAATTTTTTGTTGAAGGCTTGTGTGCATTCTCGATAAACTGCACTCCTATCGCATCATTAAAAGAAGAAACTCTCTCGTACTGGTTGTTTGACAGAAAACAGCATTTAAATCCAAGTTCCTTCAGATGTGCAAACAGCGCACATGCTCTCTCATCTGCCGGTGCACCATGAGGTACCAGAGTATTATCTATATCAAACAGAAGTCCTCTGTATCCCTGCGCATACAGATCATCGAAGTTTATCACATAGGTCGAATCCAGATATTCATCCGGAAAAAAGCAATTAAACATCCGTAGTCATTTCCTTTATTTATATTTTTTCTGAAAACAAGATCAGCGATAAGTGTCTGACAGTACGCTGTCCCCGAAATACTGAATCATTATGATCAGCGTTCATTAAGAGGAACATATACTGCCGGTTCCAGAACATTCTTATATGCCGGACGGATGATCTTATCTGCATTAATGAGCTCTTCCATACGGTGCGCACTCCATCCTACGATACGTGCAACTGCAAACATCGGTGTATATAATTCCAGTGGCAGATCCAGCATACTGTACACAAAACCGCTGTAAAAGTCTACATTGGCGCTTACACCTTTATAAATACGACGCTCTTCTGCAATTACTTCAGGTGCCAGACGTTCCACCATAGAATACAGGCATAATCTTTCATTCTGCCTTTTTCCCTTGCCAGAGTTTCCACATATGCCTTGAAAACTTCAGCTCGCGGATCAGACACTGAATAAATCGCATGTCCCATTCCATAGATCAGTCCCTTCCGGTCAAATGCCTCTTTATGAAGAAGTCTCTTCAGATATGTCCGGACCTCGTCTTCATCCTTCCAGTCCTTAACTTCCTTCTTCATATCATCAAACATCCTGACAACTTTAATGTTGGCACCGCCATGCTTTGGTCCCTTTAATGAGCCAAGTGCTGCGGCAATCGCAGAATATGTATCAGTTCCTGATGAGGAAACCACATGAGTTGTGAATGTAGAGTTATTACCTCCGCCATGTTCCATATGAAGGATAAGCGCAATATCCAGGATCTTTGCCTCCAGATGTGAATACTTCTTATCCGGGCGAAGCATTCTCAGAATGTTCTCTGCTGTGGTAAGTTCTTTCTTCGGATTATGGATATAGAGACTCTTATCTTTAATATAATGGTTATAAGCCTGATATCCATAAACAGATAAAAGCGGAAATACACTGATCAGATTCAGACACTGTCTGAGCACATTCGGCAATGATGTATCGTCAGGGTTGGTATCATAAGAATATAAAGTAAGCACACTTCTGGAAAGCCCGTTCATGATATCCTTGCTCGGAGCCTTCATTATAACATCACGCACAAAATTTGTAGGAAGTGACCGCTGATTTGCCAGAAGCTGTGTAAAATCTGCAAGCTGTTTCTTGTCCGGAAGACTGCCAAATAATAAAAGATAGGTAACTTCTTCAAATCCATATCTGTCATCTTCGATAAATCCCCTGGTAAGATCTTTGATATCATATCCTCTGTAGGAAAGACTTCCAGCACATGGAACTTCTTTGCCATCAACAATCTTTGTGGCTTTCACATTAGAAACCTGAGTCAGGCCTGCAAGAACCCCTTTTCCATTAATATCACGAAGACCTCTCTTCACATCATATTTTGCATACAGAGAAAGATCCAGACTTGTATGTTCCTTGCAAACCTCCGTCAGATTTTCAATTTCAGGTGTTACTTTGGTTTTAAATCCCGCCATGTAATAAATCTCCTTTCTTCACAATTCTCTCGATAATGATTCCCTCCTCGTTTCTGTCATCGCAACAATTTGTAGATGCACATCTCTGTAAATATTATAGCATTTTTTTCTCTTTCGGTCTACATCTTATATATTCTGTTTCTGAACATAAAAAAACAGATTACCGCTTACTGTTCACGCACTACTGTCCTGCGAGGCATTTTTTAACCGAATCAAGTAAGTCCCCTGCTTCAATTGCGAATATCCGCTTGACTTTCCATTTGCAGTTTCTTACGGATACATGACAATATAAGAACCGAAACGTACAGTGCGAATTTACGCAGTTTTTATAAATATACTGTATTTTTTTAGAAATTGCTATAAATTGTATGGATGATTTTTAACATTTTCTCATACTTGGCGCCATTTCGCAAGTACAAATTTTGTTCAAAAAATTTTCATAAAAAAATTTTCATTTGGCTCTTTCCATTTGTAACACTTTAGTGTATAATAACGTCGATTTAAAAAATAATTATACGATGGACGAGGAGGAAATCATAATGTCTTATACTGAAGAAGTATACGAAAGAGTCGTAGCACAGAATCCAAATGAGCCTGAATTCCATCAGGCAGTAAAGGAAGTTTTAGACTCCCTTAAAGTCGTAATCGACAAAAATGAAGAGAAATACCGCAAGCTTTCCATTCTGGAACGTCTTGTTGAGCCTGAAAGAATCATCTCTTTCCGAGTTCCGTGGGTAGACGATAAAGGTGTTGTACAGGTAAACAAAGGTTATCGTGTACAGTTCAACAGTGCGATCGGACCATACAAAGGTGGTTTAAGATTCCATCCGTCAGTAAACCAGGGAATCCTTAAATTTTTAGGTTTCGAACAGATTTTCAAGAACTCCCTTACAGGTCTTCCGATCGGTGGCGGTAAAGGTGGTTCAAACTTTGATCCTAAAGGAAAATCTGACAGAGAAGTTATGGCATTCTGCCAGAGCTTTATGACAGAACTTTCCAAATATATCGGTGCTGACATGGACGTTCCTGCAGGTGATATCGGTGTAGGCGGACGTGAGATTGGTTATCTGTACGGACAGTACAAGAGAAACCGCGGATTATACGAGGGTGTTCTCACAGGTAAAGGTCTTTCCTACGGTGGATCTTTGATTCGTACACAGGCTACAGGATATGGTCTTGTATATATGCTGAACGAAATGGTTAAAGCTAAAAACGACACAATCTCCGGTAAAACTCTCATCGTAACAGGTTCCGGTAATGTTGCCATCTACGCAGTAGAAAAAGCTGCCGAACTTGGCGGTAAAGTTGTTGCTATGTGCGACTCCAACGGATATATCTATGATCCGGAAGGAATCAAACTTGACATCGTTAAAGATATCAAAGAAGTAAAACGTGGACGTATCAAAGAATACGCAGATCGCGTAGAAGGCGCTACTTATACAGAAGGAAAAGGTATCTGGAACATCAAATGTGATATCTATCTTCCATGCGCAACTCAGAATGAACTTGACCTTGATGCTGTTAAGATCTTATTGCAAACGGATGCAAATATGTTGCAGAAGGTGCAAATATGCCTACTACCCGCGAGGCAACTGATTACCTTATGGCAAACGGTGTAACATTTATGCCTGGTAAAGCAGCTAATGCCGGTGGTGTTGCTACTTCCGCACTTGAAATGTGCCAGAACTCTGCAAGACTTTCCTGGACAGCAGAAGAAGTTGATACAAAACTTCATCAGATCATGGTTGATATCTTCCATAAAGTTGATGATGCTTCCAAGCGTTATGATATGGAAGGCAACTATGTTGCAGGCGCTAACATCGCAGGCTTCGAGAAAGTTGTAGATGCTATGATCGCTCAGGGTATTGTTTAATTTATTTTAGTTGATTACCCCCATAAAAATACACATAAAGAGCCGGCGGGATATTATTCTCGCCGGCTCTTTACATTTGCCCGTAAATCCTTTCACACAGAGCATTCATACATTAACTGTTCACACAGGACTCTTATTAATTCATAAACTTCTTCAGCTCGTCCATAAAAGTACTGACATCTTTAAATTCTCTGTATACAGACGCAAAACGTACATAAGCAACTGCATCCAGATCTTTCAAATGTTCCATAACGATCTCACCAATTCTGGTGCTGGAAATCTCTTTCTCTTCGGTATTAAAGATTTCTCCCTCTATGGCATCCATCATCTCTTCAATCTTATCTACGGATATTGGTCTTTTATAGCAGGCTCTCAGAATTCCCGACTGAATTTTACTGCGATTATACTGTTCTCTGTTCTGATCTTTTTTGATCACAGTAAGCGGAATACTTTCCACCTTTTCATATGTGGTAAATCTCCTTCCGCAGGCATCACACAAACGACGGCGACGGATAGAATTAGTATCTTCTACCGGTCTGGAATCAACTACTCTCGTATTATCCTGATTACAAAATGGACACTTCATACGACGTCCCCCTTTAATTCGTATTACTGTTTTCTGCTTATGTACTATATACTTGATTCGGTTAAACGGCTACAAATACGTTACTGTTCACTCCATTCTCAGTAACACAAATACAAACAGTTATATATAGTTTTATTATACTGTATTTCTATTTAAGGTGTCAATAAAAGGACTTGCATAAATTTTGCAAAATACATAAATTGTTATCAAACGCATATCAGATTCTGAAAGCATTGGCACGACAGTCTGATTTAACCGGAAGGACTGTATCTGATTTATGAAAATCTGTGAATTAAAGCAAAAGAAGTAATTAATATCTGTACCTGCCGCAGTCTCGGATGTCCCATTGATGCGGAATTTGACTGCAAAAGCAGTCAACTCACCGCCCTTATACTTCCAGGCCCCGGAAGATTCTGCTGCCTGTTCGGACGTGATAATGAATATATCATTCCCTGGGAATGTATCAGCCAGATCGGGGACGATATCATCCTTGTGAAAATAGACGAAGAAAAATGTTTCCATAAAGGCTGATATTTCACCGCAGAGAATTGTCAAGGACCTATATTTTTTATATTTTCCCGGTCAAAGTATAAATCCACTGCTATATGAGAATCATTCTTACTGAAGTATATGACAACTATTCGGCAGCCACTGTCCTTTTTTTATTTCCTGAAATGATTTCGGAGGATCCTGGCTCATATCTGCGAATAGTCGGTTTACATCCAGAGATAATAAGGAGGATTCAATAAGATGGCACTGAACAAAGTTGAAATCTGCGGAGTCAATACGTCGAAACTTCCTGTTCTTACAGCAGAAGAAAAAGCGGAACTGTTCAGACGGATCAAAAGCGGCGATGAACAGGCACGTGAATTGTACATTAAAGGAAATCTACGTCTTGTTCTCAGCGTAATACGACGATTTCAGAACAGCAGCGAAAATGCCGATGACCTTTTTCAGATCGGATGTATTGGTCTGATCAAGGCCATTGACAACTTTGATACCACTTTACAGGTAAAATTTTCCACTTATGCAGTTCCAATGATCATAGGCGAAATCAGGCGATATCTCAGGGATAACAACAGTATCCGCGTCAGCCGTTCTCTTCGTGATATTGCATACAAAGCAATCTATACCCGCGAAAATTATATGAAGCAGCACCTGAAAGAACCTACAGTTACCGAAATTGCACAGGAAATTGGTATCGAAAAAGAAATGATCGTATATGCCTTGATGCTATCCAAAATCCTGTGAGTCTCTTTGAACCGGTCTATACAGAAGGCGGTGATACTCTTTATGTCATGGATCAGATCAGTGACAAAAAAAACAAAGAAGAACGCTGGATTGAAAATCTTGCTCTCCGCGAAGCTATGCAGAGGCTGAACAGCCGCGAAAAGCATATCATAGAACTGCGCTTCTACGAAGGAAAGACGCAGATGGAAGTAGCTCAGGAAATCGGCATCTCCCAGGCACAGGTCAGCCGTCTCGAAAAAAATGCACTGAAATCCATGCGTAATTATCTGCGTCCATAAAATGATAATTCAAGATCCGTATTCAGAAAAGCAGCCTGGCCCAATACCTGCCAGACTGCCTTACATATCTTTTAAAATATACCGTTTTCCGCCTCTTTCCAATGAGGTTCTGATCTGTCTGTGAAGCTTTAATGAAGCTTTAACACTTCAACAAATTCTGCCAGTTTTCTATATTAAATATCTGCTTCACATCCAGAGCCCCTGACATTGCAGGAAAGAACTTCTTCATATCAGTAAATATCAGAGCATAGTCGAACTTTGACATTCCGATCATCCTGCGAAGCTCACGCCTGTAAAAATCCAGAAGCATCTCCGGCACTTCTGTTTTCTTAGATTTCATAAACTTTTTATGACATACATATTCTTCGTCCGTAGCCGGGTAGGAACGCTTCCAGTATAAAACCCTGATTTCTTTTGGCAGACTATCCAGTTTCTCAGAAGACTCCTCTTCTTTTGCACCATTCCCGATCAACGTCACATCAAAATGCTCATAATCCACTTTGTTCAGAAATTCATAGAATGCCTCTGTCTCCTGTGTATCACTGAAATCTCCTGCATATACCAGAAGTTTTACTTTATCTGTCTGATTCAGATATATCGGATTTACCGGTTCTTTTCCATTAAGCAGGACTTCTGCTATACGTTTGCATGCTTTTCCATCATCTCTCGGACATATCTGTTCTCTTGCTTTTTCATACTTCTCTTTGCAGGAAGCAGCCACTCCCGGAAGATCCTTCAGAAGTTCACCAAGCTTCTCAGGGGTAGACACTGCCGGTCCCGGAAGTTTGTCAAATCCGAAGTACAGACCTCTGTAATCTTCAAAATTCTCCGCATCCGGCACATAAAACAGAATCGGTTTTCCTGTCAGCATGAAATCATAAAAAATACTGGAATAATCAGAAATCAGTACATCTGTCACTGACAAAATCTCATTTGTATCCATTGTTGCAGGAATAAATTTTGTCTGCGCATCACCAGGTTCCATGGCATTCTCTTTCATATAGTGATATACGATCTGATGAAGCTTGACAAAGATCTGATATTCATTTGTATCTATACTGTTCTCCATTACATTGATCAGCTTATAGACATCCTGCAAATCTGTATCCGGACGGCTGTATTGTTCGCCTCTCCATGTCGGTGCATAAAGAATAATCTTTTTATCTTCCTTTACGTCCACTCCGCAATCCTTAAGTTCCTGTATCACTTCTGCTCTGTCACTGTCAAAAAGCTTATCATTACGCGGGAAGCCCTCTTCCAGCACTGTGCCTTCATACAGATTCTGCATTTTATACGAATCTTTGTATGCTGTCTTTGTCATATAAGGTCCGGAGGAAACTATATAATCTGCACTGAGCAGATTTCTTGCTGTATTTCCCTGAGAAATATTTGCTCCCGGAATATCAAATCCCATATTCTTCAGAGGAGTTCCATGCCAGGTATCGATCAGTACCTGACCTTCTCTTTTAAGGAAATAGCTTGGAAAGCTTACATTATTTACCAGATATTTCACTGTCGCAAGTTCTTTACAGTATTCCTTTGATTTATATTTTACAAATCGCACGTTCGGATATTTTTCGTATTTTTCAATTTGTTTTCTGTTATCCTCGAAGTCCTCAAGCACCCAGATATGTATAATCCTGATACTCTTCTTTTTCAAGAAGATACAAAAACAGAGCATAAGGATTACAGATCATACCACGTCCGCCAAAAGCTTCATAAAGAATTGTATTATCTCTTATCTGGTATTCCTTTACAAACTCGGCATAGCTAGTTCTAAGCGGATATTTCTCCCTGCACTCCAGAATCTGTTCTTCATTTTTCATATAAAAGGTCTTGATTCCCATTACACGATTAAAAAGACGATTCCACTCTTTAACTGCCTTCTCAATGGCAAAGTCCTCAGATTTCCAGATTGCATTTCTGGACATCTCTCTGCGGAGTTCTTCATCATGTGCCAGCTTCAGCATCGCATCTGTAAATTTCTTTGTATCAAAAGCTTCCGGCAGGTATCCTGTTCTTCCATCATCGATGATCAGATCCATCGCTCCTGTATGGAATGCGATGACAGGAAGACCAAATTCAAAGGCTTCCATGATAACCATCGGCCATCCTTCCCACCTGGACGGAAGAAGGAAAACAGAAGAATTCAGATAATACTTCTCCGGCTCATTTGTATAACCGACAAAATTAACTCTGTCCTCAATACCACGTCTCTTTGCATCCGCCACAATCTGATTCCAGAGATCACCGGCTCCGATAATATCCAGCTGCCATTCATCATCCTGCTTACAGAACTCTTCAAAAGATTCCATCATCAGATCAAGACCCTTGGCATATACAAATCGTGTAGCCATAAGGAAACGCTTGGATTTTGGGTCGCATTTTCTCTCACTCACGAAGCTTCGGGGATTAATTTTAACTTCTGTATCAATATCCAGAAATTTTTTGTAATCGCGCTTATCATAGTCACTGAGAACAATGTATCTGTCCAGCTTCGGCAGATATTCCTGGAGCAGACATTCCTGTTTCCAAAATACGACATTAGGAACATCAAGATATCCGGCATAACAGTTATGCTGCCATCCGATTGTCTTTGCATTCAGCTCCGGCGCCAGCATACCCAGACGAAGGCTTAAACTTGCAGTTGTGATAATAATATCATAATTCTGCTCATTTAAATATTTTACCCATTTTTCTCTGGTCTTTTTCGGGAAAATCGCATCTGCCAGAATATCATTATATTTTTCTTTATTAAAAATCCCATATTTGGCATTCAGTTTCTGAACAAGATAACGCCAGCAGAAAGCCGGTGTATGATGTCGATTGACAAACTCATTATTATCAATAAAGTCAACCTTGATATCCTCACTCATATGATACATATTCCGGTCTTCTTTAAATCTGTCCTGATATACCATGATCGTCACATCATGCTCTTTTACAAGTTCATTCGCAAGAAGTGTGACAACTCGCTTAGTTCCGCCAAGATCAAATATCTTGGTGCACCAAATACATATTTTCATTTATCTTTTTCTCCTGTTATGACTTTCTGATATCTGTATCCTATAGCAATTCCATAAAATAATGCAATCAAGACAGTTCAGCAGAGTGTGAAGGACAAGGAAGATATCTGCAGGCGTGCTGACGCACGGCAAAGATATCTGACGCAGGACTTCACGCTATGATGGACTGGATTGTTTGCAGTAATTTATGGAATTGCTATAATATCATTACATTGTAATGTTAAAATAATCCAACACACGCTGGCAGTAATTGTCACACACATTATGTGTTTTTGCTCTTACACTGGCACGCTGTTCTTTATAATTATCTTTTCCGTTTTTAATATCCAGGATGAAATTCTCAAAATCCTGCATATTATACATATGTTCGCCAGGCATATATTCCAGCGGATCATCAAACACCCATCCTCTGGATTCCGTATAAGCCTCATAATCATCCAGTGTGAATCCAAGCGGTCTGTCTAACAGCAGATAATCGATTGCAACAGAAGAATAGTCAGAAACCAGCGCATCCGAACAGTTGATAAACTCATAAAGCTGCAGTCCGTTATCCGCAAGATCTCCGTTCTCCAGATAAACAATATTGGTAAGGACATTCTCACCAAAATCATAAGGTACCTGAAGGTAATGCTTCTTGATAACAATAAGAATATGATTCTCCTTACAGAACTTATTCAGTTCCAGAAGCTTATCTGCATCATCAATGATAGGAATATTGAATTCATTATTTAAGGTTTCCTCGTTCAGACGCTCACTGGAAGCATGTCTGTAGGTTGGCATCCACAGGATCAGTTTCTCGCTGTCTGTTTCCTTCAGAAGTTTCTTTTTATATTCATCTGCACGTTCACTGCCCTTAAGCATCATATCATAACGGGGATATCCAAACGAGAGCAGTTTTTTGGAAGTACATCCAAATTCCATTTTGGTCTTAATGAAAATGTCCCCCGGTACCAGACAATAATCAAAGAAAACCTTACGCCCGTTCTTATTTGCCTTGTAACCACAGCCATGCCAGAGATCGATAAAGAGCTGATTTCTTCTCGACATACCAATCCAGTTAAAAGCCTGGGTGTAAAAAATATATTTTGATGTCAGTGCATATTTATATGCTTCTGCTCTTCGGATCGTGGAACCTTTCTTAAAGTTCTGCACAAATTTCACATTTTCAAACTGATATTCTTTATATTTAGACGGTTCATGGACCAGCCATACAATCTCATACTTTTTGTTGTATCCTTTCTCAATAAGATAGTCAAACAAAGCACGACCATTATCCGTAAAATCATCATTTGTTTCAAAGAGCATTCTATTCTCTACAAGTGCAGGGGGGAATTTCTTAAGGCGTCTGATCTTGCGATTATCATATAATCCATAGGTCACAGTTGCCCATGTCTCCTGCAACATGGCTTTTCTTCCCTTTTGAACTCTGACCTTGTTAATCTTGTTAATTGGATTTTTTCAGCTTTTTTATTTTCTTTTTTATTCTTTTTTTCATATCTGGCTCCCTAGAATTCTTTTAATTTCTCACGAAGCATCGTTGAGGATGTATCTTTGGTATATGGCAGAAATACCAGCTTAGCGCCCAGCTCTTCCATTTCTTTTCCGGTCTTTTCCCAACGTGCATTGCCCTTCCAGTCATCTCCGATATAGATTTCATTAAAGTGGACTTTTTCCCATACCTGCTTTTTGTCCAGGGTTGTCGTCACGATCACCTCATCAACATATCTGATGGCCCGTACAATCTCTACCCTTTCTTCCAGCGGAACGATCGGTCTTTTGTTTTTATATGACTCTACCAGATCATCCGCATTCACACCGACAATCAGATAATCGCAATGTTTTTTGCATTTCTGATCAGGTTCAGATGTCCTATATGAAACATATCAAAGGTTCCCTGTGTATATCCTATTTTTTTCTCCATTACATTCTCCCTGTTTTATTGCATTAATAGATAACTGTTCTCTTCGCAGTCATATAACAGCTATAATTGTAAATAATCTGCAAGCCTTTTGCAATAGTTTTCTGTTTTATTGTGCATCTGTTTCAGATTCTTTGCTCTCTCCTGCCGGTAACTGTCTGTTCCATCAGTCAGATGTTTCATAAATTTTCTGATATCACAGGCATTATAGATTTTCTCACCCGGCATATATTCCAGCGGATCTTCAAATACAAATCCCCTTTTTTCTTTATATATATTGTAATCCGCAAGCACATATCCAAGCGGTCTGTCCAACAGCAGATAATCTACTGCCACTGACGAGTAATCAGAGAGCAGACCGTCGCTGATCCCTATCAGTTCATAAAGTTTTATCTGTTTTTTCTCCAACAGGGCTTCCGCAACATAACGTATATTGGTAAACTCCTGTTCATTCTCATCCCATTCCGTTTGAAGCGGATGCTTCTTTATGATCAGAATAATCTCCTGCTCCCTTAGATAACTGTCCAGTTCTTTCAGCTCGTTCATATTCTGTATTGCCGGAAGCTGACAGGGAAGCTCAATTTCATTTTCCGCACACCCTCCCAGATCACTTTTTCTGAAGTCGGCATCCACAGAACAGCTTTTTTCCCTTTCCATCCGAACAGACTGTCCAGAATTTCATCCTTACTCATTGACGGATGCAGCATCCAGTCATATCTGGGATATCCCATCATTAACAGCCTGTCCGGTTCGCAGTTCCATAGTCCGGATTTCGTTTTCACAAATACCGGTCCGGGAACAAGTGCATAGTCAAAATCAGGCTTTATATTCTGTTTTTTCTTTCCCTGCTCTGCATCTTTATAACCGCACCCATGCCACAGATTTACAACTGTCTGTCCTTTACACCGATACCTGTTCAGTCCTGCACTGTTATGAGAATAAAAGAAAAATCCGGCTGTAGCACCATAATAATATGCCAGCGGACTACTCCATCCATATTTATTTTCAGCAGTTACAAATTTTACATTTCCGGTATTCTGATTTCTGAATTTTCTTTTTTCAGAGACCAGCCAGATGATCTCATATTTTTTATTATACCCGGAACTTATAAGATATTCATAAAAAGCTTCCGGATTATCTGTGCAGTCCATCATTTCCCGATTTTTAAACACAAGCCGGTTTTTCTTTACTTTTCCAAAACGCACAGTCAGCTTTCCAATGACCTGCTGCTCTGTTTTTGTCATAAAACGACCGATATAGTGCAGGATCATTCCGAAAAAGCCCAACCTTTCCGTATATTTTTTAATCGCACTTTTTGTCATACATGCCTCCGGAATCTTTGTAAGATAATTCAAATGCAGACTTTTCGGGAAGGATACTCTCAAAAGAATCTTTGATATTTCTTTTCTGTTGTCTGAAATCTCCTATATTTTCCGTATCATTTATACACAATATTTTACACTTCTGATTTCTGAGTACATCATGTATCTGCCGGTCGTGAAGACCTATGGTAAAAAATTTCCCGATTTTCGGTGATTGAGGTTCATATTTTCCCTCCATATACTGCCAGTATTTCATCACATACTGATTTACATCCCCCGGAGAACGGAATCGTGTCCTGCATACTCTGTCCAGCACTTCGCCTTCTTCCCTCCACACTTCTTCAAAGGTACTCTTCAAAAAAGAGCTTGAGATATGAGAATATTTAAAACTGGAAAACTCCCTGTACGGAAGCATCAGCATATTTCTGAATACCATTTTTCCATATGCAGGATGAAACCATTTTTTCCAGTTTCTGCCAATCACTTCTCTCTTTGAATAATGCATATTTACAAGTGCCGCATTGTTCATAAGAATGCAGGCAAACGGATTATTGATATCATCCTGTACCAACGCTGTTTCTATACAATAGTCTCTTGGAAGACCATTTCTGAAAAAGTCTTCCGGTTCCATTTTATTTATGATGAAGGTATCATCATTAAAATATACAAACTGTTCGGATAAACCTCGGATCCGATGCATATTCAGTTCAATGGGATGACTGCTGAATGTGGGCAGATACTGCTTCGGAATATAATCCTCATGTTTTACAACTGTCAGCTTCGGATGATCTGTATTCAGCCAGGAAGGGATATGCCCCCATGTCACAAAATATATATGATTCACCCATGGAGCAAATTTTTCAACACCTCTGAACCAGTACTGCAGATTTTCCCAGTCCCGAAATCTGCTGTCCTGTGTCTGGTCATTTTTAATTCCCAGATACTCATTTCTCTGCTTTATCCAGGCTGAGTCTGATCCATCCACCCATGGCAATACAAAATCAATCTTGTCCATCTGTAATTTACCTCGTATGATAATATAAATCTTTCAAACGTTTTGCCTCTGTCTCAATGTTAAAATGCGTATCTGACAGCCGCTTCTTTATCAGATCAGCCGCTTCTCTGTTCATAGAACTCATTGCCATCACTGCTGCGCCCACTGTATATTATCTCTGTCAAGTGACAGCCGTCTGACTCTCTCAGGAAAAACAACTGCCTCCTCAGACACCGCCTCTGACATTACGCAGGCAAGTCATTTGCCTGGGCTTCAATAAGCGCAAATGGCACACCCTCAAAAACAGACGGAAACAGAAAAACATCCATAGCAGATAAATACCTGCGGATATTCTCCTGTTTACCGGCAAAATATACCTTATCTTCCAGTCCTTTCTGCACTGTTTTCTCTTTTATCTCTTTGTACAGACCTTCCTTTGGACCTACCAGACACAGCATCACATCTTTTTTTTCGGAAACGATCTGTTGGAAAATATCAAGCATTCTGTCATGATTCTTCGGAATATCAAATCTTCCTACATGACCGATCACTGTTTTATTTTCCCATCCCAGTTCCTTTCTGAGTGAATCTCTGTCTTTTTCTGAAAAACTGAACTTCTCTGCCTGAATGGCATTATTGATCAACGTAACCTGACCGCTTTGGAAAGCTTTATCTCCAAATAGCCACCTGCCCGCCATTTCTCCGCATGCAATCCTGTCAGTAGCATATTTTGCAATCTTTGGTCTGTTCCAGTTGTCCATGATTTTTCTGATCAGTCCGGGACAGGAAGAGCTGTGGCTGTGCGCAATTATCTTTGGCACTTTCATTGTATGAGCCACACGTAACGGAACAATATTTGCAGCTGAAAGCATATTTACATGTACTGCATCATATTTTGTTTCTTTTAATATTTTTTTCAGTTCTTTTATATAGCCCTGATAGTTCTTTTTTACATTTGGAATATAGTAGATCCTACCACCCAGTTTCCTGATTTCCTCTTCATATGCAATTTTATCATACATACACACAAAATCAAACTGTATATCCATATGCACCAGAACTCTATAGTAATTCATCACAAATGCTTCCAGACCTCCGGCAACATTTCCCATTCCAATCTGCAGTATTTTCATGATACGCTCTCCCATCCGTCACTATTGTCCACGCTGAATCCTATTGCGATCCTCTCGAAAAATCATTCCCGTACCGCATAATGTTCCGTCACTTTTTTCTGTAACAGCCGTATCAGTTTCTGATATCCTGTAATCTTCTTAAGAAAATCCAGGCAGTAACTGATTCCCAGCGAAATCACAAGAACTGCAACAGGAATCAGCCAGAATTTTTTTAATGCAAATACATATTTTCCCAGAGAATCTCTCACAAATGTATGTACCAGCCAAATGTTCATGGAATGCTTGCCCAGATACTGAAGGAACAAGGATACAGGCGTAATCCTGAACAAATATTCAACGCAAAAGAGAATTAGCAGGAATGGAACAAGTGCATACTGGAATTCCCAGAAAATTTTCAGGTCGATTTTATGGTACAGGAAAAAGCCGGCACACAGTAAAGCAGACAAACAGATGAATTTTAATTTTTTCCGCCTGTATTCATGCAATTTTTGAAAGAAATTATATTTACAGCATAACGTTCCTGCCACAAATATCAAAAGAAATGAATATGGCTTTGAGCCTCCCTGAAATCCAATACCTAAAATTCTCGGAAGCAAAAAGATAACTGCAATACAGAATATGCCTCCAAATTTCTCAATCGTCCCATCTAACAGAGGAAGCAATATAATAAATACAAACGCAGCACTCATATACCACCATGCCCCGTTAAGACTTTCAGTCTCCAAAAGTCCGGAGATTCCCAGTATATCTGCAAATACGGCGAATCCTCTTTCATAAAAGGTTTCTCCCCACTTGCTCGGATCCTTAAGTCCCAGTCCAAAGTAAATAAGATAGGATACAGCTGCAGTAAACCAGAATCCGGACATAGTGGAAAGAAGATGTCCGGATATCCATTCTGATACTGCATACTTTTCTTTATTTTCATTTTAGCCGAATATCCATACATCAGCCCGTAACCGGATACAAATGCAAATATTGCCACGCAGATTTTACAGCATTCCGCAATAGCAACAAGCTGTTCTGTTGTCAGCCCGCACAGATCCACCTGATATCTTTCGATTCTGTCTGCAAGACGGTAGCAGTGGTGAAAGATCAGCAGTAACACTGCAAGACCTTTTAAAGCTGCTGAATCTTCTTTTTTTAATCCGTTTGTCATATACTCCTCCGGATATTTCTGACTTCTTAAATTTTTTCTCTGTCAGACAGATATCTCTGTCTGTCCCTGTCAGTTAGTCATTTTCTCATACTGTTCAGAAATCGTATCAATATCTCCGTAAGCGATCAATTTTCCTTTTTCAAGAATCATCGCCTTATTACAGATTCTCTGAACCTGTGCCAGAGAATGAGAGACAAACAACACTGTTACACCCGAATCAAACATGCTGAGTACTTTCTTCTCACTCTTCTTACGGAATTTCGCATCACCTACAGATAATACCTCGTCCAATATCAGAATTTTGGGAGAAACCACTGTAGCAATCGAAAATCCAAGTCTGGATTTCATACCTGATGAATAGTTCTTGATCGGCACATCAATAAAATCCTTCAATTCGGAAAATTTCACGATCTCATCATACTTCTCATCAATAAATTCTTTGGAATATCCAAGCATTGCTCCGTAAAGATAAATATTTTCCTTTCCTGTATACTGTTGATCAAATCCTGCACCCAGTTCCAGAAGCGGAACCATCTTCCCATGTTTTGTAACTGAACCTTCTGTTGGTTTGAAAACGCCTGCGATAACCTTAAGAAGAGTACTCTTTCCTGCACCATTCAGTCCGAGGATTCCTACCCTGTCTCCTTTTTCCACTGTAAAGCTCACATTCTGCAAAGCCCAGAATTCATTATATTTAATCTCTTTTTTAATTGACTTGATAATATAATCTTTCAGACTGTCTACTTTCTCTTTGCTGAGATTAAATTTCATACTCACATTATCAACAATAATCGCTGGTTGTTTGCTCATTTTTTCTCCTTATTTTTCAAAAATAATTCGTTCCGCTGCCCTGCAGCTTTCTGTCTCAGTTCTCAGATGTAAAGAATAAAATCATCCTGTTTCTTCTTGAAGCAGAATAATCCAATCACCATTGCCACAACGGAAAAGATAAGTGCATATGCAAAATAATGAATATTCATCGCTTTTCCAAATACTGAACATCTGAAAATATCAATCACACAATACAATGGGTTATATTTCAGTATCCATGCCCATCCACTCTTCAAAAGCTTTTCAGGATAATAGAAAATCGCACATGTATACATAACCAGCATAAGTGCTACAGACCAGAGATATTCCATATCTCTGAAAAATACACCTATTGTTGCCAGGATCATTCCGCATCCATATGACATAATAAGAATCAGTATCAGTGCGATTGGTGCCTGAAGCAGATAGAACGTAGGCTTTACACCAAGTATCACACTCACCATTGCCAGTACGATCAGTGAGATCAGAAAGATCACATAGTTAAAAAGCACACTGGACAGCGGATACAAATATTTGGGTACATATACCTTTTTGATCATTGCCGAGTTCTGACGTATAGATTTCAAAGCGGCCTTGGTGGACTGTGAAAAGAAACTGTACAGCAGTCGTCCGGTCAGGATATATACAGGAAAGGTCCTGTCTGTATTTCCATACAAAGTACCAAATACAATTGTAAGCACGATCATGGTAAGCAACGGCTCCAACATAGACCATATCATTCCCAGATAAGAACGTCTGTATTTCAGCTTAATCCCTTTTTTTACCAGTCTGACAAAAGAAACCGGTATTGCATAAAATTATCAACGTATTTTTTCATGTCCTCTCCATTATTTCTGTTTTTTATTTCATTTTATAATTCTTTTGTGCAGAAATCTGTTATCGTCAGGCGGATATTTGCAATCCGCTTCGCAGTTTATTTTCTTTTTGCCGGACAACTGTCTCTACACAAAACAAACCACCTTGTACTGTATCATATTCTCTGATGTCTTGCAACCGGTATCCGTAATTTTGCGCAAAATAAAATCCCAATCTTTCCTGTCATTTTATGGTTATCCCATAAAATAATATAAAAGATCAGGATTTTTATATGTCATGCCAGTCAGTTAAAATGATCCACTGGAACCCCCATGCGTCTCACCCGAAGAACTTGTATGGGTACTGCTTCCACCGCCACCGGAACTCTCTTCCTTCGCTTCGCCGTACGTGTGACCTGATGATACAGAAATATATCCCGGCTTCCTGTTAATATGAAGACTTCCGTCTTTCATATAATCTGCTGCATCCGGCTTCATATGTACAGTCTTCATCCGGCTTCTCATTACTCCGGTTACGATCAGCGCGATCACAAATCCGACCACAAGCGAAATGAGAAATATCATATAAAAAGGGATGGTTTCCTCCGGCAGATTTTCTACATCGTACGGTTCTCCGCTCTGTGCCTGAATGATAAATTCTTCGCACAGATCAGCAAACTTCATAAAGCCCTCATAATACTCACCATCGGATAAATATGACCCAAAATTATCCGTCATATATTCCTGTCCTGCATCAGTAAAAATCTGAATAGCCTCTCCATGTGTGGAGATACACCACTTACGTTCTGACATGGTTATCAAAAACAATATACCACTCTTGTCCTCTCCCATGCCATAGTCATTATAATCAAAGAAATCATCTGCATAATCCTGCGGAACTGCACCATCCAGAGTCTCCTCTGTGACAACCACAACATCACAGCCGTAGTCCTCGCTGACCTGATCCAGTTTCGCCTCCAGTTCTTCTTCCTGCCCATCATCTAACAGATCTGCAAAATCTGCCAGCCTTTCTGTATGCACTTCTTCTGCTGCATAAACATTTTCTGAAAATGCTTCCGTCACAAATCCTGTTGTACCTGATACAGTAAGGACAGAAGCCAGAAATACAGGTATGATCTTTTTCTTCAGCATATCTTTCGTCCTCCCTTAAAAAATCAGCAGTCCGGCAAGGCACAAAACAACCGTAAATACAGCGGTCAGTCCGGCAAGCCATTTCAAATAAATTCCCCTGTCAATCGGAAGGTCTCCTGTCATTTTTCCGGTTTGTCCGTTCATTGCAAATATATATTTCTTATCTTTCCATGTTGTATTCAGAATCCATACCGGATACAGTGCATACTGTGCTTTTCCGCCTGAAATATTTACGTTTGTATTTTCGGGAACAACAGAAGCATAACCCTTCACTGTATCTGCCAGTACTTCCTCTGCGCTCTTTTTCATACGGTCATGTGCCCTGTTGATGCTCTCTTTTTCACTGACATCATACTTATCTGCCAGATATCCGGAAAGATATGCGGTCTGAAAATCCACAGACTCTGAAATTTTAAATGGTTCAATGGATTCCATCAAATCATCTGCCATCTTTTCTGATCCATCTACAGGTACAGAAACGAATGTCATCTCTCCGCTTCGCTCCACAGAATAGTAGCTGGTCTCCGTATAATCATAATCATGGTCACTCCACATTCTTACCTTTGTCGCCTTATAACGCACATCAGCATCAACATCCCCGTCAAAAAGCCAGAACGGAACATACAGCCCCTTAATCTCATCAATATGATTTTCCCTGCGAAATGCTTTTGGCAAAAATGTTCTTCCCTTAATATGCCTGTAATATGCTTCTTTTGCCGCTTTCTTATCCAATTTGAACGGAATCACCAGATCCGGCCTTAATGCACCTTTAAACTTCTCTGTCATAATTACGGGATTTCCACAATACGGACAATTTGATGCTCCTGTATTCTCATCTGCGATAATCTCACCACCACAGGACTGACAGGTATAGACATTCATTCCATCTGTCTCACCTTCCTGCCATTCTCCACCGGCATCTGTCTGCCATCCTGACAGATCATCCTGCTGTCCGGCTTCACGCTCCATCTGCGCATCCAGTTCTTTTAATGTCTCCAGTTCAAATTCTGTATCACAGTATGGACACTTCATTTTCTGGGACTTACTGTCAAATTCTATTGCACCGCCACAGGCAGGGCATTTATATTCTCTCAGATCAGACATAGCCATTCCTCCCCCTGCTGTATTTACTGTCTTGGCTTTCCACACTCTGCACAGAACTTTCCTGTATTTACCGCACCACAACTGCATGTCCACTTTCCTGCCGGTCTTGGGCTTCCGCATTCAGAACAGAATTTTCCTGTATTTACTGCGCCGCAGCTACATATCCACTCTTCCTGCTGCGGTTTCGGTTTACCGCATTCAGAGCAAAATTTTCCTGTATTCTCTGCACCACATTCACATTTCCATGTTCCTGCCATGGATGCCGGCTGCATATTCTGTGCTGCCTGTGCGGCCTGCTGCTGTGCCCCCATCTGATAAAGATTCTGCATGTTTGCTCCACCTGCCTGGCCTGCCATGCCCATTCCCATAAATCCGGTCATGGCACCTGCAGTGTTGGAGGCTGCTGATTTCATTGCATCTGCCTGAGCACCGGCAAGTGTCGCTGCTGCCATAGTCGGATCTCTGAGAATTGGCATTCTTCTGTGCATCTTTGATAAGCTGTGCATCCTCTTCCGGAAGAGTCACAGGATTCATGGCAATGGAAACAACCGCAAGGCCTCTGGTCTGCTGCCATTTTTTCTAAGGGCTTCATTCATGGCATCGCATAATTCCAGAACATGTCCCGGAATGGCACTTGGACGGATCTGAAGTTCTGAGATTTTTGCAAATGCAGGCTGAAGAGCACTTACAAATTCTGTCTTTAACTGAACTTCAATTTCTTCTCTGTCATACTGCTGTTCAACATTTCCGCACACATTTGTATAAAACAGAAGCGGATCAACAATCTTATAAGAATATACTCCATTGCAACGCACAGATACATCTATATCAAGACCGATATTTCTGTCAACTACCCGGAATGGGATTGGATTTGCTGTGCCGAATTTATTATCTACCAGTTCTTTTGTATTAAAATAATAAACTCTCTGGTCTTTGCCTGTATCGCCGCCAAATGTAAAACGCTTCTTTACTGTATCAAAAGTCCTGTGGATCCCCTCTCCCAGACTTCCGGCAAAAATACTTGGTTCTGTGGATGCATCATAGGTAAACTGTCCGGGTTCTGCACAAACCTCCACAACCTTTCCCTGTTCTACGATGATCATACACTGACCATCTGCAACAGCAATTCCGGAACCGCTTGAAATAATATTATCGCTGCCTTTTTTGTTGGAAGAACGTCCGCCTACTCTCTTCTCACCCTTTACAACCAGAACATCTTTATCTATTGCATCGCAGTAAAAAAACTCCTTCCACTGATCTGCCATTGTTCCGCCAAATGCACCGGCTGCTGCTTTGATCAATCCCATAATTTATATCTCCTTCCTGATTACATATTATTTTATACATATTTCTTACAGATATTTTCTACCCATATTTCCTGTTAGTGTGCCGACAAGTTGATTTCTCGAACAATCTTGCGTCTAAATTTCTTATTTTGTGGGTAATTATGTGTGTTTTTTTACAATATAATATTTTTACAGTTACAAATTGATATTTATAAGTTCATCATATCATACATTTTCCGAATTGTCATGCGCAAAAACTCCTCTTTTCTGTCATTTTACAACATATGAGCACATAAATCGCTGCTGTCCACTCTACAGTAACTATAATGCGACGCGCAGTTATTCAAAAGTTCATGAATAGCAATATACACTTACAATGTATGAAATCTATAAATTCTTTTTTAATTTCAATATATTTTTCCCGTCTGCATATTCATATGAAACCTCATCCATCATTCCTTAACCAGAAAAATTCCAAGCCCTCCGATTTTTCTTTTCTCTATATCCAGGGTAACATCCGGATCTTTATTTTCTAATGGATTATAAGGAATGCCTTTGTCTATAAACGTCAGTTCCAGTCTTTCAGGAAAATTCTTTATTTCAACCTGTACAGTTGCCTCTCCGGTTTTTGGCGTATAAGCATAATAGCAATATTGCCAAATATCTCATCTATCGCAATATCTATCTCCATCTGTACTTTTGCAGAACATCCATTTGCTTCCAGTATGGAATTTACAAAATCTGTAATTACCGCTATATTCTCTATTTTTGCTTCTTCTGTAATACTTTTCAAATCCACTTCTCCTTCCTTCATTCAGTTCAGGTAAATAGAAGCCTCCTTTTCGCTGTGCAGTTCTGTATCTTTACAGCCCCAGTCATTCGATTGACAATATGTCTGCAAATCCCGTAATATCGAATACATCCTGTATGATATCACTCACATGAATCAATTTCATAGTTCCTTTTACATTCATAAATTTCTGCATTTTCAGAATAACACGCAGGCCGGCTGATGAAATATATTCAAGCCCTGTAAAATCCAATACAAGTTCCTGAGTATTGATCAACTCTTTCTCGGCAAAAGTATCCAATTCAGATGCAGTTGTTGTATCTAATCTCCCGGTCAAAAATACCGTATCTTTTGTTCCTTCATTTTTCTTTTCAATTTTCAGACTCATTTTCTCTCTGCCACTCAAAATGTGTTTAAATATACTCAAACACATCGAGAAATTGAAGTCCTCACGAATACTTCTTACTGCTTCATTGTGTATGTTTTGACGATTGCAGGCAATACGCTACTCACAGGTTCTTGTACACTCCACAGTCGTTAATTCCCGAAATAGCCTTCGTACATACTTACATTTGCTTTTAATCATGCAATCCTGTAAGTTTTAGCATCTTTTAAATTAAGTGCCGCATTGAAGTCCCTGTCTGCAACATAGCCACATTCACATCTGTAAATTCTATCTGAAAGCTTTAAATTTTTCCTGACAGAACCACAATGGTGACAGGTCTTTGAAGATGGATAAAATCTATCTGCTACCCTTAATTCAATGCCGTTTTCATCGCACTTGGCTTTAAGCCTTGTTCTAAATTCATAAAACTTCTGAGATGCAACAGCTTTTGAAAGACACCTGTTTTTCATCATTCCTTTTACATTTAAATCTTCAATCGTTATGTAAGACGGTTTGGTTTTCACTATCTCAGCGATTGTCTTGTTAATGTAATCAGTACGGATATTATCCATTTTATGATGAAGTTTTTGTACCTTAAGCTTTTGTTTCTGTATATTTGCTCTTTGAGTGGACTCTCCCTTCTTTAAACTTTCATACTTTCGGGAAAGACTTCTCTGTTCCCGGATCAGTTGTTTTTCAAGTTTCTTTAATCCTGCCGATTTGTTGATGTTCCTGTATGTCTTTCCATTTGAAATAATAGCAAAATCTTTCAGCCCAAGGTCTATACCGATTCCCTCGTTTGAGCTATTGTCAATATTGACATCAGGAATCTCTACAAGAACAGAAACATAAAATCTGCCAGCCTTAACAGACACCGTACCACTTCTGATCATATATCCATCCTTTGTTGTTGGGATATATCCTTTTTCTTTGATACGGATCCAGCCCAGAGTTGGGATCTTAAGTCTATGCCTTTCGCATTGACAATCCTTTGGGTTATTTCTGACGAAATACATCTTCACATCAGATTTACCTTTCTTTTTAAATTTAGGAAAATCACTCTGATGTTTAAAAAATCTTGTAAAAGCAGTACATCCATCTTCGATAGACTTTTTTACGGCTTTTGAATACACTTCCCTGATCCATGTTTTGTCAGGATTATCTGGAATGTATTTGTTGTTAAGCCATAGACTAAAGTCCTTACCAGTCATAAACTTTTCACCATTATCATGCAGAGCTTTGTTGTGACCAAGGTAGAAGTTATAGACATATCGGCAAGTGCCTATCGTCCTGCGGATCCTGGCTTTCTGTTCTTCAGTTGGATTGATTTCCGTCTTGAAGCTCTTTAGCAATCTCTTCATCCCTTTCTATTTGTTTTTTATACTTACGAAGTCCATACAATCTGCAGGAAAAAACATGGAGTATAGATGCAATATCCTGTACAAGTTCTTCTTGCGGTGATAGTTCTTCATTGTTCACTATCATGATAGTTGTGTTGAACTTCATACAGAATCTTTCAAACCAATCATATCCAAA
>ENA-OQIR01000028-OQIR01000028.1-human-gut-metagenome-genome-assembly--contig:-NODE-28-length-58580-cov-2.610730_pt1 | contig 58580 bp, 69 predicted proteins | sample MGYA00242580_ERZ504745 | MGnify/ENA primary metagenome ERZ504745 (study PRJEB26092, sample SAMD00036214) | human gut metagenome | host: Homo sapiens | study: EMG produced TPA metagenomics assembly of...
TAAAATTTATATGAAAAAATTTTAAAAAAATGAAAAACAAAAAAGGACAGCACCCAAAGGATGCTGCCACATTGAATTACCGCGAAATAATGATATACTGGTTAATTTCTGGATTAACCATCACACTCTGCTCGCAAACCGGAGCTACCGGCTCGTTGGTCTGCTGCGGAGTGGTTCCGCCCAAAAGACTTAAAATAGCAAGACCGATGTGCTGGAAAATATTTATTCCAGCTTCGATAATCTCTTCTGCCACTTTCTCAGCTACGGCTGCAGCTGCGGCTTCTGCCATTATTTTCTTCAGCTTTTCTATTTTCTTCTGTTTTTTCATAATAGTTTTCCTCCTGTGTTTTATTTCAGAACACGGAACCGGTATCTTTATTCTCCGGTCGTGTTTTGATTACGATTAAATTGACAAAAAGAAAACAGAATAAAAAAGTGAATTCGAATTCAACTTTTGAGAGATATTTTCTTGTATTTTTATGGAAGGATTTTTTTTGATGAGGCTTGAGAGCTATGCGTTTTCATAGAGGGCAAACCCCTTCGCCTATAAATTTATCCACTAATGCTCAGAGACTACCTCTGCGACCATTATCAAAACATTGCAAATACTGCCGCAACCGCAAGCAATATAAAAACTAAAGCAGTACCTTTTCTTGTGAAATTAATAATAACATCCGGATGATCTGAATCAATTGCAACCCTGACTTTTCTCCTTTTTGACAAGACCTTTACGCCATCTACTTCTTTCTGATATTCTTTTCCCTTATATGAATATTTGTAGATTACATTCCAGCTTATTTCCCCTCTGCTCCCCTTATTCATGCCAACTATATCCTCTACTTCTGCCTCCACGGTTGCTTCTTTCACGCCGCGGTTTTGCATAGACCTGACATTTAGCCCTGCTACTACCATTGCAAAAGCACATAAAACTATTGTAAGTATGAGTTTTTTCATTCTGTTTCCCCCCGTTAGGCTAACAACCAATTTCTGTATCACACAAAAAGCAGAATCCATGATCACGTTATTCAGATGTATTCTCCGCGGACATGCCCGGACAGCGCACCCTTTTTCTGTAAGTAATCCATCCACTTCTCTACCTCGTTCTGTACGATAAGAGCTGTCTCATGATTTGGATGGTCATACAAGATTCGCTGATAGTCGTATGGCTGACAACAGGCTTCATCCAAAACATCAATTCTGATATCGTCACTGTTTTTAGGAATCGTTGCTGAAAAGGATATCTCAAAATCCCGGTAAAGTTTCTTTTTCGGAAAACGTAACATCCGGCAGAAATACCAGTTGTCCTTTACATGATCGGTGAACCCAATTTTCCTCATTTCCGACTCAGGCAGGATATGAGCCTGGATTTTTGCATTGACGCAATTTTTATTTGTTTGTTTCAGCATACAACTCAAACAGTGGATTGTTTTCAGATTTCAGTGTATGCATGTGCAGTCCTCCTTTTTCTTTCTGGATATAGTATGACAAAAAAAAGACCATTCTTTTTCTCATACGAGAAAAAAAGGCTTCTGTATCTGCATGACTGAAGTCACGAGTGTTAGAAGCCAAATTTTAGTTTCTTCTTGATTTTCCACGCATTGCGTTGTATAATTAAATCAATAAAAAATTTTTCTATGAGGAACTGCTGAAATGACAATTAAAGAAATGAGGTTACTTTTACAGGTTTCCCGGACCGAATTTTCCAGACAGTATCACATTCCTCTCCGGACCTGGAGGACTGGGAAAGTGGAAAAGGAATCCGCCAAATTACGTTCTGGAACTGTTGGAACGCGTTGTAAAGGAAGACGCAGAAAGGAGTTAGATATGGCTTGGTATGAGGGAACTTATGCCTGTGGGCATGAGGGACGTGTCAATATCATCGGCCGCAAAAGGACAGGGGATATAAAAAAGAAAGGGCATTCTCCCGCCTCTGCCCGGACTGCTGGCAGAAAGAGCGTGATGAAAAAATAAAAAAATCAAACGTAGAATCCGCGGAATTATCCAAAGAATACGGATTTCCCGACCTTACTGGTACAGAAAAACAGACCGCCTGGGCAAACACGATCCGGATGGAACTGTATAAGGAGATCAATGATAAGCTTGATCGTATCAGGGAATCCCAAAAGGAGAAATTCAGTTTTCAACGTCCAGATACGTGGGATACGGTCTATGTGCTTCCGGATGAGCTGCCGGATATGGTTGATACCGGGATACAGGAACATACAGAGGCAAAATTCTGGATCGAACACCGCAGTCTCAAGGAGATCCTTACCGTATTTTACGACGATATGATGGAACGCAAAAAAGAGGAATCAATCCCTGAGGAAGTAAGAAAAGAACTGGCACAGGAAGTGGAATCCCTGACCGTACGTCCGGAAGGCGGCACGAAACCCGGAGTTGTAGAGATAAAATATACAGAGAACTATATAAAACTGCACTACCCCAAAGATGACGATTTCCGTAAAATTGTAAAGGATCACCGTTACTCCTGGGACGGCGTATGGAAAAGAAAGATCAATGAACTCACCGGAGATTTCCCGGATCGAGCAGGCGAAATCGGAAAAGCGCTGCTGACAGGCGGGTTCACCGTAAGATTCCCGGATATGGCTGCGAAGGAAAAAGCATTAACCACTTACATCCCGGAATGCGACCGATGGATCAAGAGATTTGAAGACCAGCTTGCCATATGGTGGACTCCATACAATGAAAAAATATACAAGGCCGCCAGATCCCTTCCCGGTGCAAGCTGGGAGTACAATAAACAGGAGATGGTCGTCTCCGCGGAATTCTACAAGGAGATCCAGGCATTTGCCGAAAAATGGGAATTCCGTTTTACCAAAAAGGCAGAAGAAATTATAGAAAAATACAAGGAACAGGAAGCAGGTTATGAAACGGTTTCTGTCCCAGTGACAAAATAAATGGCTGCTTCTTGCAGCCTTAAACAAAGGAGAATGAATATGATAAGCTACGAAGTAGGAAAACGTTACGATGCCGCCATCAGGGGAGAAGGTACCAGTTCGATCTCGCAGATGACGGTGCATTTCTGGCAGTGTATTTTCCAGACCTGAGGAAAAGGAGGTCGCACAGTTTGGAGCAGAGAACCCTTTTGAGTTTCGTTTTGTCACCCTGCAGGGCATCATGATGTGTGTATTCCGTATTGGATCACTGAACTGGATGGATGCCCCATACACTCCGCATTTAAGCCAGAACCTGACGAAGTTTACCCTTCCGAATGAAGGCGAAGGACTGTCTCTTACACTCTCCCTGTTCGACTGCAGTAACGGGGAATTAAAGAAACTCAGATATATGTCCATGAGTACCACTTTTACCAAAAATTTTTTCGCAGAAGCCATGGATTTAAAGATGAAGCCTTTTTCCAAAGCTGAATATTTTTCATCTTTAAATGACATATATGCAAAATATTCCACAAAAGACCTTCTCAAACTCTCCTCCCCGGGGTTTAAGATACACTGATCCGCAGGGCAAAAAAATCTCCGCGGCAGATCCCAGTCATCACCGCGGAGAAGGAGGAAAAACGAACAGTTCCCGCTGTTCATGGAACAAGATATATCCGGGAGAGAAAATCCTGGTACGAAAGAAGGAGTCAGAATATGATATTATACAAAAACGTTGACATATGCGACCTGAAATCGATCATGGAAAAAGGTATCCTTTCTCTGGATGCATGCGGAAACAACAACTGGGATGATGGTAAACGCGGAGAGAACTCCACGTCAGTTGTTTACTTATTTCAGCCTCTGACAAAAGAAAACTCTTTTCCGGAATATGGGGCCGCATTGCTGGAAATTGATTGTTCCGCAGACAGAAGCGAAATGCCGGATTTCGATGTACACAAAGGAAAATACGAAGAATACATTACAGAGCAGGTACTTCCGTCACAGATCAGACGCATCTTTATCCCAAAAATATTCAAGCCATATATCGAAGCCCCCACAAACCTTGATATATGCTGGTGCCAAATGGAAGCGGATTACTATGGCGATGGCGGGCTGGAAAAATGCAGCAGCGAAATACTGGAACAATTTGCCAGAACTGCGCCTTTCATGTCCGCAAAGGCATTTAATTTTTTCCGCGGAATGAACAAAGACCGTACAATGATCGACCTGTATAACATTATTTACAGCTTTGAGTAGACATCGGCTGCATTGCTGGAATGTTGCTCACTGTTCCATCAGAATCAAACACTTCTCCTTTTGAGTTTTTCCATTTGCTTAACGGGATTGAATATGTATTTCCAACAAACGCAAATTTCTCACCGAGAACCAGTGTATTCATGCCATGACAGGCATAGAACGCACAATCCATTCCCGTTACACCAGAGGTATCGAAATTTGACAGGTCTAATCGTGTCAGGCTTCTGCAGTTATACCACATCTTATTCATATTCGTTACATTATGCGTGTCAAGCTAAGACATGTTCAGCTTCGTAAGCTTGTTACAGTCGTAGAACATCTGCTGCATATTCTTAACATTGGATGTATCAAAGGATGACACATGTGAACTACTACGGCTATTGAATAGCCGAGCATCTTACTGGGCCCCGATTGAATCGGGGCTTTTCTTATGCTTCAGTTATCCAGCAGCCGTCGTCTTCCGAGGAATGCCTCTTCTGCCAGTTGCGTAGGCTGGCAATGGTACACACTCTTTAGACCGACACGCCCTGCACAAGTGCAGAGTATCCCATTGGTAGTCCATATGACAGGACCGGAGCCCTGTTCAGCTTCAGGCAGTCGTAGCCTGTTCCTTCTTCCACTCCCTGTTCCGTTCTGCCTGCAGTGCCTGTATCGCTGCATGACGTTCCTTCTTTGAATACGGATACTTTTCACAGATGCCGATCAGTTCCTTATCCTCTGCGCGGGCTTTGATATTGATGCTGCCAACGTGGTCTGCATCATCGGTATGCCCGCAGCAGGTACAGTGGAACACTTTCCCGTTACGGCTTGCCTTGTCAAGACATCCGCACACCGGGCAGATCTGGCTTGTATATGCCGGTTCTACCTGCACAAACGGAAATCCATGCCAGGACAGTTCTTCCATCAGCTTCTCCGCAAGCTTCCCTCTGGAAAAACAGAGAGCATCCCGTTTACCCTGCGGCTTTTGTTAAACTCCTTGATATCCAGCAGTTCCATCGCTGTGAGTACTGATTTATCCCCATTCAGGCTTTCTATGTAAGTATTTACGGCATTGCGTATGGTATGCTCTACAAGCTGGTAGTAATGCCGTTTCTTCCGGTACGGTGCGTGTGCCTGCCGGATGTCTTTTTCCAGATGGTCCATCCGTTTCCTCAGGTTAAGCATGACCTTTTCCGGCAATACCCCCTTATGCTTCTTCAAGAACCGGCGTAACTGCTGTTTCCGGTTCCGCAAAGTGGAGAGGTTTCCAAAAGCAGGTTCTACTTCTGTCTGGTAAAATTCTATGACAGGCTGGAAGCTTCCGATCGCCTGGCCCTCTGAGGTATGGAAGGCATCCATGATGCCAACATCCACACCGATGACTGCGGAATGTTCTTCCGGTGTCTGGGTCTTCTTCTCAAAGGAACAGGTAAGCTTAAGGGATCCTCCGGCGGTGATGGTATAGCGCATGGAACCGGATATCCCATACTGTTCCATCCTGCGCAGGGCATCCCGGTCCGCCTGTACCGGCACCTCGATCCTTTCTCCCTTCCTGTCGGGGATGGTGACTGAAAGGACATGGGATGTTGTTACATCTTTTGCCTTTTCCAGGCAGCACAGCCGGGAATCCATCATAACATGGGCTTTTTCCACCACCGGGATACGGTATTCATCTGAGATGATATGGTAAAACATCGTTACCTCTGAGACAGAGTCATGGAATTCTTTCTCCTCCATTGTTTTTACGGTATCACGCAGTTTATCATAATACTGGATCTTCTCCTTAGCCTTATAACTGTCACGGATACGCGCGAGCAGGTCGCACATTTCCTCCCTGGACTGTCCTGTGAGCACCGCATGGAACAGCAGGATGGATACTGCAAAAACAGAGCCTCCTGTTGCCGCGATGACATCTTTCCGTATATTGTCCAGCCGGTTATGCAGTTTCGTTACCGCCTCATCAAAAGCATTCTGGCTGTATGCAGAGCTGAGTGCTTTATGCGGGACTCTTTCTCCAGCCTGCGGAGAAGGGGATCCTTCTTGCTGTTCTTCAACAGCTGTAAAAGACAATCCTCCCTGTCAGAAAGGAGAGAGATATAAAAGTTGACTGCATCCGTATAATCTGTCTGCAGTTTTTCAAGGGCACTGCGCTTTTCTACGTTTGGACTTCCGTATAAAAAACAGAGCGCGTATGGGTGCCGGATGAAACCTTCTTCTATTTTGCACGTGGTCTCGCCATAAGAAACCTCCTTTCTTTCAGATATACCTGTTTCTTTTATTTTATTAATATGCGCATCCAAGACTCGTGACTTTAGTCGTGAGATACGGATGCGCCTGGAAAATTTAATATAACTGTTTCAAATATCAAATAAAAACCAATCCTGCATTATGCCGGATGAACGTACACTCTGCAGCAGGGAAATTTTTCATCCCCTGTCCGCAGGCCCGCAGGTATTTTCCGTTCGTGATCCTTCCAGACAGCACGTATCGTTTCCCTTCATAAAGGAATACGGCTCCCGGCAGGAACCGGTCCATGTCATTGTAATGCCTGCAGCTCTTCTCAACCCTAAGCTGGCTCCGAAGCTTCTCAGCTTCCTTCTCCCCATGGATCCTGACCTGTTCTTCATACCACTGGGAAAGAGCCGTTGTTTTCTGCTCGAAACCCGGTTTCCGGTTCTGGGCAACTTTTTCTTTTCCCTGGTAATAGGAGCGGCCGGTCTGATGATGGATGATGGACCGGTCCTGTCTCCGGAACTGGCGTATCTGAAAGGTATGGTCAAACGCAGGTGTTTCCACCTCATTGACCTCCAGTGCTGCAAGCCCGACACAGTAAGCGTCCACCTCATGCATCTGGTCCTTTTTTGTTTTCTCAAATCCAAGGGCAGTCCGGATCAGGGAGGTATCCAGGCCTCCGCAGAAATGTACATGCTCCTCCCCGTATTCTTCCAGGAGTTTTTTGCAGATGAACGGGACTGCCTGGTTCAGGGCACTGAGGGCGCCATATTTCTTTAACTGACCGCTTTTCTTCCTGTCGAAATCCTTTCGGAAGGTGGTATCCGTATGTACTTTCGTATGGCACTCCGGGCAGAGACCAGCCAGGTTCTGGATCGTATCGGAGCCACCCCTGCTGCGCGGCACAATATGGTGGAAATGGCTGATGGGTTTCTTACACATCAGACATTTTCCATGCTGTTGGGTACAGATGGCTTCCTTTACATCATCATATCCTTTCAGCGGACCGTTTTGGAAATCCACACCCATAGCTTTTGGGTTTTCCATATGCATGAACGCAAACCGGTTGACTTCAAATGCGATGTCTGTGACCGGCAGATACCTGCTGATCTTCCGGATGATGTTCAGATGTGTCTGCACCAGGTGCTGCACCGTTGGGGTGATCCAGTCCGGACAGCGTTTCCTGTTGCAGAACCGGGCCTGGGTGTTCCGGATGAACTTACAGGTCACAAATTTGTCCGCAGCATACATGGGCAGTTTCCGCATGACCATGCCGGACTTCACCATGGAACCATATCTTTTTGCAAGGCGCTGGCGGGCTTTTCTTTCCCCTCTCCTGGATGCCTGCCGGCTTTTTTGGCGGTCAGCATCAGTTTCTTGATCTCCTTGTTCCTGGTCTCGATCACGGCGGCGAACAGCAGGCCTCCAAGCGGGGACAGGACTGCGGCTCCGATGTTCGTCCTGCCCGGATCCTCCGCCAGCGTTACCGGCTGGAGGACGGGCGAGTTGCGGTATGTCAGCCGGATCGTAAACGGGATATCCTCTGCGATCCGGGCCCTGCCCGTTTTCAGCAGCTTAAGGACATGCCTTTTCCGTCTGGTCGGCATCTGGGGTTTCCCGTCAAAACCGAGGACATAGATATATTCTGTTTTCGATAATTTCTCTTCCAATGCTGTCATACTAACTCCTTTAGCAGTGCTGTTTCACGGGAGGAACGGTCCTCCCGCACCGGTGGTAAGCCTGAGGCACTGCGCTTACGTTTGTTTTCCTGGACTTGGCGTATGCTCTGTAGAACGGAGGACTGGAATCCTGCTGAAAAGCATGACATCCGCCGGTACCAGCACCCTCCGGCATCCGAAGATGCCATTGGATACACGCATACGTCACCGTATCCCTGCTCAGTAACCCTACAGCTAAAACCAGAACCTGCTTTCGCAAGCTCGTGACTTTAGTCATGAGTTACTTGACAACTGTGACGGTGCCCTCTTTTTTCGCATCCTGAAACACATAAACGCCTGCACTGTCAGCGGACTGCGCTTCGGCTGCGCTAACAGACTGAACAGGTATATATACTGTCACAAATAACATCAATATGCCTATAACTAATTTTTTGATATTTAATTTCAACTGTCATTTACGTCGATCATATCGCAGGTCTATCCTCCTGTTCAAAAACTAAGTATTACACTTGTATGCTTAATATGCAAAATATTCTATTTTTACATATAATTTTCATATTTCAAAAAGAATCATTAACGAGAGGAGAATGACCTATGATAAAAGACTATCCATTTGCCAGCAACGGAAAAAGCTGTATGATAAGTATTTCCGCGGAAGAACGGCCAAGTCTCAAACTTACAATCGAAGCCTCATCACCCATGGATATACTTGATATATACCAGGATGAGTACGGCGTTTTCTTCGCTAAGTATTTTAACAGCTCCGTGGAGAAGATCGAGATTGAAGGAATTGATGCAAGAGAGATCCTGTATGACCTCAAAGACTTAAGACAATCCGCGGAAGCAGAAAGAAAAGCAAAAGAAAGCCTGCACCGCGAAGCTATCATTCAGGGAAAAGAACCACTGGATATCGTATTCCGGTCTGAAGGAGACTGGAAAGGCTATGTTGCCCGCGGAGTCAGCGGAAAAGTAATGTATGCATTCAACTGCGCAGACCTGCATCCAAAATACGGTACATAGTCAGAGAAGGATTTGAGAAAAAAGACATCTCAGAGATAAGAGCCTATCACAGAAACCTGGTCGAGAATACACAGATCTGATACAAAGGAGGAAACTATTATGGTTACAAGAACATGGAAGGTATATGGGACGGAAGGACATCGACAGAGAGAATCATTTTTTCCGTCCTATCAGTATGATTTCTCTAATGAGCAGAACGGAACCCGTATCATCGAGGTAGACAATTTCGATAAGACGGGAACACATGACTATTCTATTGTCCGCATTACCCGGGACACAGCAAAGCTTTGTGCCGCGGAGCTGAACGGGCAAATCTCTGACGGAATCTTTGAAAACTCCCGCGTTGGACAAATACTCGAAGTTTTACCATGACCAGAAAAAGCACCGAAACCGGTGCTTTCTTTTTGCTAATTTAAGTCACATATCCACAGTCTCAAAAAATCCTCAAAAACTTCTTTTTCTCAAAGCAGGGCTGGCACAGTTTGTATGGGTACCAAATGGCAGGTTCCTTCCGCAGACCATACACTTCCGTCTCTTTAGCTTCTTTTCCCTGATCGTATCTGTCAGCTCTTTTGAGATTTCCTTTTTTCTTTTGCGTATCAGCTTCTTGTCCCAGTTTTGTCTCCCCGGCATTCCAAAGAGCCGGACGAAATTATGGAACACATCATACTTCTGATGCAGAACTTCCAGTGCCTGGATTTTTTTGTTCGTATCACTCTCGCAGACTGCTTCCCCGAATTCTTCGTCCAGCTGGCACACCGGATCATCAATGTCCACATATCCCCTGTCGATCACCACTTTGGCGCTTTCTTTCCAGAGAGTAAGCAGTTCCGGATTTTCCGTGTTAAACGGAATGTACATAAGACGATAAGTCATCTCCTTATCATCCGTCAAACCCTCCAGCCACTGACACAGTCCCAGTTCCTCGGTCAGGTCAGTTTTCAGAAAAAATGATTCCGTCTCAATATGTATCCATCGTTTCATCACTTCCGACAGCTTTCCTTCCACCTCTATGAGCATCCGCGGAAAACCCAGACGGGCAAACAGTATCGCTGACGGAGACCTGGTCATGCTGCTGCGGATAAAACTTTTTCTCTTTGATGAAGTATAGTATCCGCATTCATAGAGTCCTTTTCGTCCTGCGCGTCCGGCAATCTGCTGTATCTCTTCCGGCAGCAGGTCCCTCCTGCCATATCCGTCAAATTTTTCCGTTTCCAGAAATACCACTCTCTTTATCGGAAGGTTTAATCCCATTCCGATCGCGTCCGTAGCAACCACGACAGATGTTTCGCCTTTCGCAAACCGGTCTGTTTCGGCCCGTCTCGTCTCATATGGCAGGGCACCGTAGATCATGCTGCAGGAGATTCCTTTTGCCTGAAGCTCCGCAGCGCAGGAGATCACGCTTTTCTTGGAGAACACGATCAGTGCATCCCCCCGCATCACGCTTTCCGGGAAGGAAAAATCTTCTGTGTCTTCGATAAGCGGCGTCATCCTGTCCCTGCGGTCTGTTTCCACAATCTCATCACCACAGTATGCGATCAGTTTCCGGATAATGGATTCCGCATGGGGAGCCATACAAATGTGGATCTCATCCGCACAGAGTCCAAGGATAGCAGCTGTCCATGCACCACCGCGGCTAGGATCACTGATCATCTGAGCCTCGTCAATGACCGCCATATCATAATGACGGGAAAGATCTGCCATCTCTATGGTTTCTGAGATATGTGTGGCTCCGGGCATGATGTCCTCTTCCTCTCCGGTCAGCAGGGAACATGGAAGGAACATATTTGCAGTCTCGTATACCTCCAGCGCCAGGAGCCTTAAAGGAGCCAGATATACTGCCTCCTCTGCATTTTGGAATTTCTGCAGGGCCTCGTAGGTCTTTCCGGAATTTGTCGGACCAATATGCAGGACGAACCTGCGTTTAAGCTGCCTTGTGGCAGGGTATGCATCCCTGATCCGTTCTGGGATCGCAGTCAGCACCGCATTCTTTAGACGCTCCTCTTCCATCCGGGCATGCATTTCTTCCAGGTATTGGTCATACAGGGCTTCGGCTTCCTTCCGATACTTCGGGTTAAAGAACTTCCTGCTTTCTTTTCCCTGCATCATTTCCTTTTTAACCGCTGCATCGAAATCCTTTGTCTTCCGAAAAACTTTCCATGCTTTTTGGCATAAATTTTTGTACTGATATTCCGGAACATGCTGTCTCTTTAATGTATTTTTGTAATTCTTCTTATACCTGTCCGCTACTCTCTGGATGATCACGGACATTTCCGGTTTTCCATTTTCGAGAAATTCCTCAAAACTCATTATGTGCATTCAGGACGCACCTCCTTGTTTTGCAGGATCCTGACCGCCTCTGCCACATCTTTTTCCTGCAGGCCGCCTTCGTACCAGCTGGTCTGTATCCAGCGACTGTCAAACCATAGTCTGACCAGTCATGATCCTCATCGTCTAATATAACAAACCCGTCAGCCTGATGATCCATAAGCCATTTCTCCACCTCCGCAGCCCTGCCTGTCCCATGTTTGCAGTGGATGTCCAGCTGGTCTAAGGAAATGACAGACGGGATCTGCTCAAGGACTTCTTCCGGGATATTGTCCGTAATGTCATAGATCTTTAAATCATGTTCTGCCAAAACGTGCTCAAGTACAACATAGTAATCATCCTTTTTTCCGGACTGTCTGTCATATCCATCCTTCCAGGTGGAGGTAAGGACGATCTGTGCGTCTGTCAACTCCACGATCTTTGCGAGGAACCGGACTCTTTCCGGATCAATGTGCCTGGTCTGCCAGTTGAGGTAATCCGTATGTGTCAAAACACCGTCAATATCAAGAAATATTACCTTCATGGCCTTTTCCTCCTCTTTTGGACAGTATAGCATCTATCTGTTTTTCGTTCCAGTTCCTCTGGAAAATAATATCCCCACCGGGAACACAGTATCCTTTCTCATCAGATTCGACACAATGATGCGAAAAGTAGAAAGTTTCGCACAGGATATGGGCAGATGTTTTTCCGTTTTTGAACCGGAATCCTTCTACGTACCTTCTCCGCGGAGAGGAAAGCCTTTTTCCCTCAGAACAAATGAAGAAAGCAGCGTATTATCCACTTCGATGTATTTGGACATGCCAGCTCCATCTCCTGTGCAGAAATCTGCCTCATGCCAGGAATCTCCTGTCTCAAAGAAATACGTATACTCCATGCCGGAAGACCATCTGAACCAGTCCACCCCACAGAACACAAGCATTCTTCCATTACACAATGCTTTTTCACCTAATTTGCAAGGAATCGGAATGATCATACTTCCTCCTTTCTGTCACACCTGACTATTTTTCACAAATTTACTACATTTTCTTCACAATTTTACCATTGTTTTCCGCTATATTAATGATCATAAACAAGCAGGATTGCTTTTCATATACATTTTTTTCTCCTTTTGGGCCGGGATTTTCCCGGCTTTTTCTTTTGCAAATTTCCCTGCTCTCGCATCTGTAAGACGATGGTAATTGTTTTTTAGCCTCCACTCAGAGACATCTACCTGCCATCCCTCATACAACTCCATATATCTGCCAAGCATGACAGCTTCTTCCTTTTCCCGTTTCCGGATATACTCCAGTGCTTTATTGAGATACGGAATACTGTTGGCATAGTCTACCGTCATTCCCCCACGTCGCCATCCGCCAATCTTATGATTCTGGATCGCATAGACCAGATATACAGAATTTAAAAATGTCAGATTCAGGTATTCGCCCGGCCGGATCTCCATGTTGGCAAAGGAATCCGCGTCCTTCCAGTAATTATCCTTTTTGGCGGAAACGTAGTATTCTTTTTCTGTTTTCGTATGCACAATGCTCTCAAATACCGTGTAATAAGAATGCGCGTGGTCCATCATGATCTGCTCTGCATCTGTATGTACATAGCCATAGGCTTTTGCAGCTGCAAGGATCTGTTCGGGCGGCTTTCCTTTCACATCGATCTTTTCATATAGCTTGTTGTTTTTTACTGTCAGATAAGAAGTTATTTTACCAAGATACTCATTGGTCTTTTTCGTATCGTACCGGAACTGGGTCACCGTTGTATTTCCTTCCCTGATTACCTTTACCGGAACTTCCGTAACGGTCAGGCGGAACTTCTTTTCCGTAATAGTGTAAGTATCAATCGTATCTACAGTTAACCGGAACAACTCTCCTGTCGGGGATATGGCATCGTGGGTACGGTTCCTTTCTCCTCTTCCGCGGTCATTGTTCCACGCATCATACCTTGTACTCCTTCCATTATTCCAGATATTCCCAAGGCCGGCATCATCGCGCTCGATCTTTATCGTAGTGAGAATCATATCGCCTTTCATAAGAGGTGCATCTGTGCGCTCAACAATATCCGCAAAAGTTCCATACTGGTTGTCTTCCAGCCACCCGTCTGCCATGGAAAAGATCAGGTATGGGGACGGTGTTAATACATTGATCTTCTCCGGAACCTTTAATATCCTGCCATCATTCAATACCCCCTGCAGGATGCTGAATACAAAGTAACGGGAAGCAACCTCTTCCCGGGACTGGGCTTCTGCTTCTTCCAGGGAATCTTCCCTGGTTTCCGGCTTCAGATATACATTTTCATCTTTGATACGGACCTTCTCCTCATCCGTCCACCCCACGTACAGGTTCTCTCCATTCCGAATAAGGATACCGATCTGTTTCCCATGAAATTTCTTATAGGTATCCAAAACATTCGATACCATATCTGAGGCACCGCATAAGATATTGTTTTTACTGATCCGGATCACAGAGACAGATTTCGGTCCGGGAGCAAACCTTTCCCGGATGTCTTCCCGGTTTTTCAATGCATCCTCGAAGGTCGCAATATCTTTTCCGTCAAAATCATAAACTGCCAGCCATTTTCCCAGTTCTTCATCCAGGAAACGGATCTTTTGGAAAAATACCACTGGGGCTTTTTCTTCTGCTTCCAATCCTTTGACCAGCTGGACAAACTGAACGGTTTCGCCCATCATACACCGGATGCCATAAAGCTCTGTATCCAGGACAAACATCTGGTTGTTTAACTGAACCATCTGCTCTTCCATTTCTTTCTTTTTCTCCCGGATAAGCTGTGTCTTTTCCGCATACTTTGCTTCCAGTTCCTGCTTCAGTTTTTCCAGTTCCGCCTGCTTTTCTTTCTCCAGCTGTTCCAGTTCTTTCTTCTTACCATCAATCTCTTTCTGCTTATTTCGGATACTGGAAGCTACCTCTTTTCTGAAAGCTGAGTTTTTGCTGACCAGAGGATATTTTCCCATTAATTCCGGACATGTATCAAGATCTGTGTATTCTTTACAGAAAACAGTGCTATCCGGGAGTCCGATCATCAGACTTCCGGACTGAAGAACAGCTATGCCATCAAGAAGGTACAACAGATCCCAGGAAAGGCCCATACTGTCCAGGTAATCCTGGTGCTGCCTGATACTTTCCAGTTTAAACCCGGAAATCTCTCCAAGCGGACATCCGCAGCCATCCGCGTCTTTTCCTTCTCCTGTTTTGGTATACATACTCCAGAGAATGTCCTGGATCTCTCTGGGAACAGACCAGCGGACGGACACATACCATCCGGGTTCTTTTTTCATGGAATGCTCTTTTTCTGTTTTTACGAAATTATCAAATTCTTTCCAGATAATATTTGCTGTACCGATCTTTTTCATAAGGCACCACCTTCCATATTTATTCCGCAAAATTGAGACGATGCAGAAGGATTTCACCGAGCGCACTGGCCAGACAGAAGATCAGAGACCTGTCGTTGATCTTTGTGTTATACAGGACCTGGAAAGCATATTCCGGGTTTTCCGGCAGCTCTACGATTCTGGTATCTGTATCAAGACTTTCATCCGGCACACACTGGATCCCGGCCTTTTTCATCGCTTCCATTAAAGTTTCCAGCGATACCGGTACCGTCAGACCAAGAACCTGTCTCGTCACTTCGGCACACTCTGCATCTCATACCGCATATTCATATACCTTACATATTCATTCATGGACTTCCTCCGCATTTCATCGCCTTTAATATCTTACTTTAATGCAATGATAGCATTTTTCTTTCAGGAAATGTACCGATACGAAAAAAGGCAAAACTCCGAAGATACAGGAATTTTGCCATTTCTATCAATTCTTTGTTAACACCTCAAAAGCTCTTATGCTTGTATTTTTCAACTGCTGCCACGAATACTCACATGACTGACACCTGCATCTCTGTATTTTCTCAATAATCTCCTGTTCCGTGTCATATATGGATGCCACGGACGGACACAAAGCAGATTCCCCAAGCTTGATCTCTCCTGCCGGAGATATGGATGGAGTACAGACTTTTCCTGCACGAAACAGCGTATTGACTATTCCGCGGATGGAATCCACTCCCTGTTTCGCAAGCAGCCTTACATTTACACATTTCGGAGCGATCGTATTCCACCAGGAATCATCGAAATTTTCCAGAGTCCTTCCCTGCGGATACAGACACTTATTCCCGTTTCCCGGAATACCTTCGATGACTGCATCCAGCTTCTTTAACCGATACTTCTGTTTTTCTGAAAGCGGCTGCGGATAAAACCGCGGATCGTCCGTCACCTGGATCATAATCTTTTTCTTTCCGTATTTTTTCTGCATATCCTGCACCGCCTCAAAGATATCCGGAGTATCTGCGAGTTTTCGTCCGTTTGTAATGAACGACAGCGGGAATCTTTTATCCCATTCCTTTTCGATGATTTTAAGCAGTTCCAGGATATGCGGGTTCTCAAACATTTCTCCACCGGAAAAGATCAGGTTCGGCACTTCATTTTTTTTGCAAAAAGCCAAAACATCTTTCAGGATTTCCGGCGTCATATCTGTCCCATTAGGTTTGCAGTCCGACATACAGTGGTTGCATCCCATATTACAGCGATAAGTTAAATCGATTAACATAGCTTCCTCCTCATTTGCACATACAATCCGGTAATGTCATCCAGATATTTACTTGGATCTGACTTAATCATCTGTACAGCTTCCCATGGCAGCGTATTCTTTGATCCAAAGAAAAACAGAGTTCCGGATTCATTGATGCACTGGCATATGGTATCCTTCTTTACATACACGCGGCCCACGCTGCAAAAATAAGCATCAAAATCCCTTTTAAAAACATAGATACTGCCCGATTCCAGAAAATGCGGGCTTACAACAAGATTTGATGAATCTGCTGGCACGACATCAATCCTCCTTAGTATTAATCCGCGGAATCCAGTCCTCTTCCACTTTCTTTAATAAACTCTTCGGCACACACTCTTTTAATGCAGAATTTTCCGCCAATGCCATATCGATCAGATAAAAGTCGTTTCCATTCTGCATGATATCCATGCTCCACTGTCCGGTTAAGCCTATCTCCGGAAGCATCCTTTTCAGATTTTCCTTAACTTTTCCGATATTTTTTCGATACTGTTCCATCAGTTCTTCTTCCGCAGCAGAGTACGTGATGTAATCATGCACCTTATCCGGTTTGGTGGAATCCGCGGAGTGTCCAAACCGTTTCTTCATCATTTCCGGCTCCCAGTATGGGCTGCATCCAAGAATACGGTCAGAATCAAAATCCACAAAGATACGGTACTCCGGACGGAGCGGCAGTCCAAAATAGATCTCTTTCGCTCCCGGTTTCGGCTGGATATATTCCCGCACTACCCATTCTGTCGTAGTGGATACGCCATAGATACATGGCTGGTTCCTGCCGGACAGGTCATAATGCGCCATGCACAATGCCTGGAAATGGATAAACAGCAGGTACTCCCCAAGCTCACGTACTTCCTTTTCCCCCAATACATGGGCATTGCGGAAATCAAACTTGCTGGAATAGGTCCCGGTTTTGATAAAGTACTCTTTCTCCGGATCCAGTCCAAAAGCTTTTTGGCAGAACTCATCCACGATACACAGTGTAGATGGATTCAAAGACATATATTCCATCCTGGTCAGCTGCAGCAAGGGAAGCGGCACTTTCAAAACCTTCGTCTGTGGAATTTTAAAAAAATCCTGTTGTTTGACTGCCTGTACAAGAGGTGGCAGCCAGTATCCCATGCTGTTCCTGTTACGGTCAATGATCTTATAAGCTATTGGATCAAGGTCCTGGATATCAAGGCCCTGACGGAACATACCGTAAAGCTGCATTTTCTTTTTCGGATCCTTACAGAGCAGGAAATCCTTATATACGCTTAAAAGCATCCCGGACGCAGCTTCTCCGATATCCCGTTTATACAGATATCCGGTAAGCTCCGGGCGGTATCCTTCCGGGACAGCCTTTAGATCCTCATTGGTAACCGGGACATAGTTTTCCGGAAGGGAATCAAAGGTCTGCACATGGTCATCCGTTCCATCCCAGACATAGACTGCGGCGCTATCCAAAAGCTCTGCTACGATCCTCTGGACAAGGGCATCAAGGTGTACATTCTCCGCAGCAAAATCAGAAAGAAAACATTTTTCACTGACTGCCTGTTTCGCATTGACTGCAAAAAAGTTGTTACTTACCTTGTTTTTGACATGCTTTGTATAGGATTCCTCAAAGCTGCGGAGGCTTCCGGATTCGTTTTGATAAATTCCGCAATTTCTTCCTTCGTCATCATTGCCTTTTTTGCCTTTTTTCCGAATACATTCTCCAAGTTAAACATATCTCTTCCTCCGTTTTTCTTCATAATATGTCAAAATATCGATCTTTTTTGTTCATACGGAAATTTCTTCATTTTATCCGAAACTGATCATGAAAGGAGAAAAAAATGATAAGAACAAGAGAATTCTGCAAGAAAACGGTAACGGAAGAACTTCGCCCCGGAGATGTAGTACAGCACTTTAAGAGAGGAATGACCAACTCCGACGACCATAATGCATACCTCTACAAGATCATCTGTGAGGCAATACACACGGAAACTAAGGAACCCATGGTCGTATATCAGGCATTATATGGCGATTGCGCAACCTATGTCCGTCCAAAAGAAATGTTCCTCGAAAAAGTCGATACCAAAAAATACCCAGATGCCAAACAGGAATACCGGTTTGAAAAATATGCGGGAATCCCTCGTCTGAAGTCCGAAAAGGAAATACCCCGGGAACTCAAACATTCCCCCATCTCGCTTCGGATACTGAATGCCTTACATACCATCGGGATCACCAGATTCTCAGACTTTTCCAACCATACCAGGGATGAGATCCACGCCATCCCGGGGATCGGACCTCGTGCCATGCTGGAATTGGATAAAGAATTAAAAAACGCGGAATCCACTACAAACAAAACCATACCGTCTGACAACTATCAGACGGTTTTTGTCATATTATGGAAAAACAAGGAGGCCACACATGAGAAGATTAACAATCAAAGGATTTAAAACAGCAGGGTTTCTGTTGAAAGCAGCTGCTTCCGGGATAGAATCCCTGTTAGAAGAAACATATCCCGTACTCAGAGAAGGGGCAAAACGGATCGGATTAAGCCCAAAAGACTTTACTCATATCGAGATCTCAAACAAAGCATTTAACGAGGCGACATCCATCAAAGGCATTTATCCATTCTGCAAGATCACGTATATTGCAGATCACATCGATGGATTCCAGTACCGGATCCGTATCGGCTGGAAGAAAACAGATGAAGATATTGTCCCGGATATTCTTTACATCCAGAAAGTCATGACAGACGGAGAATTTGATCTTGATTATATTCTTTCTTTTACAGAAAATCCCGAGAAAGGATGTTGCTGGGTCAGCGAAGGAAAACGTCCTCGCCGCATTGTAAACAATATCCTGACGGGTGGATCGGTGTAGAAGAAGACCTGCCGGAACCGGGAAAGCTTAACGAGAACACTCTCGACTACCAGAAATATATGTGCCTAGTCCAGGTGGTGGAAGGAAAATCCGCGGATGCCCGCCCGTTAGCCTTTACGGAAAACCGTCGATGGGTCAACGGGAACGTAGACATGACAGATTACGTTTTAGCCTGGCAGGATATCCCGAAATGCAGGAATGAAAAAGTAGTTTTGCCAATTTAACCCCAAAAAGTGAATTCGAATTCACTTTTTAAATGGAGACTGAAAAAAGAGCAGGATATTCTGCTCTTTTTCATAATCTTTGCTCATATTATCTAACAAACATCCAGGACATTCGCCTGAATACTGACAGTCCCCTGCCACTCATTTAGATCCGGATAATACAGCATCTTAAAATCATTGAGCTTACCATCCTGATTCAAGATCCGCTCTTTTTCTTCAATGTCATGGAAGCATACCCCGTTCCGGCATACAGCACTGTTAAAGGCGATCTTCAGGACATTTTTGTTTTTTCCAATGATCTGTGCCTGGCTTGCACTGACATTCTGCTGGGCAAATACAGGTTTTTCATTTCCTTTGCCAAAAGGCTCCAGGATATCCATCTGTCTGATAAACCCTTCTGTCAGATAATCTACCGGCATAACCACATCAATCATGACTTTTGCCACAAAATCCGCTTCCGTCAATCCGCAGCGCACATTCAGCTGTTTCCGGAACTCTTCCAGGTTTTCTTTTTTTAAGGACAGACCGGCAGCTAACGGATGTCCGCCAAATCCCAGCATCAGTCTCTGACTTCTGACAGTTTTTCAAACATGGAATAAGCTTCAATGGAACGTCCGGAACCTTTCAAAAAGTCCCCATCCCCATTGGTCAAAACAATTGCAGGCTTGTTATATCTTTCCCTTACTTTTCCGGCAATAATCCCGACAATACTCTCATGAATCCCCGGAATGTAAACGACCAGTACTTTATCATTCTTCATTTCTGTGTCAACGATACGAAAAGCATCTTCCATTCCGGACTTTGTAAGGTCCTGACGCTCCACGTTCAGCTTACGCATCTCTTCCGCCTTATCCAGAGCTTTTTTATGATCTGTTTCCATCAAAAGGTTAAATGCTTCGTTAGCCGTATCCAGACGTCCTTCTGCATTGATACATGGTCCGATCTTAAACCCGTAGTCATAGGATTTCAGTATCTTATCCTTCAGTCCCAGAACTTCCATCAGTGCCTGCATCCCGACATTGTTGGTTATCTGCATTTTTTTCATACCTGCTTTCACGATCGCCCGGTTGTCTTTCTGGAGATCCATGACGTCACAAACAGTACAGTGATGCCATTTCCAAAAGTCCGAATTCCTGAACTCATCTTCCATTCCGAACCTCTTATACAGGCGTCCCATAAATTTCCATGCAACCACTGCTCCGCAGATTTCCTTAAACACATGGTCTTCCGGACGTTTGGGGTCGATCACAGCATCCGCGGCAGGAAGGATATATCTTCTACCATCCGGCTCCTGGACAAACGGGACTTCATGGTGATCCGTCACAACCACAGTCATCCCAAATTCTTTGGCCAGACTGACTGCATCCGTAGCAGCAATCCCGTTGTCACAGGTCAGGATGACTTCCACTCCGTCTTCCCTGGCTCTGCGGATGGCGTTCTCATGAAGCCATAACCGTCTTTAATACGGTGCGGATGAACTTGTCACATTTTGCATGCAGCCCGATCAGACCCTTGTAGAGGATGTAGGTACTGGTTACGCCATCCACATCGTAATCGCCTATGATACGTATATGCTTTCCGGCTGCTATTGCATCCTGAATGATGCTGACACCCTTTTCCATATCCGTCAGTTCTGAGCCATCGGATACCTTTGACAGATCTGCTGCAAGAAATTCCCGGATATCTTCTTCCGTTTCCACTCCGCGGTCAGCAAGGATCTTGATGATCGCAGGGTGGATGCCTAATTTATTGGATAACTCACGATCTATTTTTTTATTCTTATAAAACCATTTACTCATATGTCTCACCTCGCTATCAGTTTCTTATTCTTATTATACAGGATATTTTTTAATAGTGCTGTGGTACGGGGATCCTGCAATGGAAAAAGCAGGACCTGCATCCCAGGCCCTGCTTACTGTACCACATCCGCTATACATCCTATTTTCTCCGCAGCAGGAAAAACAGATCTCCGTCCAGAGTGCCATGATAACTTCCTCGGACAATGCTCCTCCCACTAACATATCCGAATCCAGGTCTTCATCCGGCTCTGTTACTTCCCGGTAAGGTCTTCCGAACCGGTATATCCGTATCCGTCAACCAGCCAGATTGCATCATCTTCTGCGTCACCTGTCTTTTCCACTGCAAAAGTATAGGTTCCATCACCTTTGGCATCCCAGCAGATTACATTGCTGTCAGGAAGATTTTCGGACAATCCTTCCGATAAACAGATATCCTCCCCTTTTTGTACCGCTTCGTCCAGACTGTCATATGCCCTGTATCCGTCGGTCAGTTTTCCATACCCGGTTACAAATTTGCACCCTTTTGGGAGAAGTACCTGGACACTTCCGGAACCCTGGTTTACAACCGCTGTATACTGGACAAAATCATAGTCGTTTCCGCCAATTTCTTCCTGAAAAGTATAGCTGTACAGGGAAACCGGGAAGACATCCGAATCTTGATATCCATCGTTACAAGAATCCTCTTCATCCAGGGTTCCCTCATCTCCAAAATAAGCACCGATCATGTGATCCAGCTGTTCATCGGAAAGGTCTCCGACATGTTCTTTGATAAACTGTTCTTTTACCCCTCTTTCTGAATGCTCTTTCAAGTAATCCTCCAGATACTGCTCTTATTGCTGCTTTCTGTTTTAGTCAGTTCAGGCATTCTTCCTGCATACACCATCGCACTTTCCATACTTCCAACCAGAACACCTGCCAGAACGACCATCATTATTTTTTTCTTCATAAAAAATCTCCTTTCTACTTTTTCTGTAATATGCAGAAACCTAATTTTTTCTACTTTCCAGTTCTGCTACCATCTGCAGCCATTCCTTTTCTCCATTTTCCGGACCTTCAATCAAAAAACATGCAGGCATCTCATACCCCGAAAGATCTGTGTCCACTGAAGCATTTCCTGCCAGCTCAAACATCCGGATTTTCTCCTCATCCGACAGAGCAAGTATCTCTGCAAGCAAGGCAAGTCTATCTTTTATCCTGCATCTGTTCTTTTCCACATCGCACAGATATGTCACAGGCACATCCAACATGCCTGCCAGTTTCCGCATCGTGATCTTTTTTTCTACTCTTTTCTGATGGATAAAACTTCCAAGATCGTCACACACTGCTTTTACCTCCTTGCCTGGCACAATCATACTTCATAGAAAAACAACCTGCTTTTGATACGAAAAAACAGTCATGGAATACATACCTGTTTTTATCAAAACATCGATGATTGACCGACGGATAACCTTATTGGCTGACCGCGGTTTTACGCATTATTCGATATTTTCCGCTGTCCAGAAATCAATTCTCTGTTTTTTTCCCAAGAACAGCTTTCGAGATGATCCATATAGCCACGGAAAGCATCAGACAGAGATCACAAAAGGTTGCAGCATTGAACTTGATCAAACCATAGGCTTTCATGACAAAGCATACCACATCGAATACCAGAAGCAGGACCAGGAATCCTAACAGAAATGAATCAACGAATTTTCCAAGTTTTTCATATTTCACCGTTATCTTAAAAATATCAAAAAACATATTGCTGATGGAAAATTGTAAAAGTACCACAGCTATAGAAAATATCATCATTTCTCTGCAATACTCCATCGGTATAAGACAGAGGGCACAGAACCCTGCAGCTGCCAGAATAAAACACGAAATGATACCGCTGGCTTTAACCAGATCCTTCTTTGATGCGTAATTTTCATTCATGATTTTTCTACCTCCGTTTTTTTCTTAATAATATGCCAAAACACACCTCTCCTTTTACCACACGAAAAAAAACGCATATTTTCCATGAACCAACTACGAAAGGAGAAAAAAATGAACATCAATCTACCAAAGTACAACCAGACGGTATATGCAGAACTTCTGCAGGCTATGGTCTGGAACAACAAATGCGCCTTATGCGCTGCAACAGGAACCGGCAAGAGCTACATTGCCGCAAAATTTGTCCAGGAGGCAGTAATAGAGCAGGATACACTCATTCTGGTCCCATTCGATGAACAGCTGGATCACAAATCGAAGCATGCATACCTGGACAAAGGAAGAGATCTCCATCCTTAAAGCGAATGCAGACCTTACGTCAGAGGAAATCCGCAGCAGATTTTCCCGGATCTGACCATAAGCAATATCAATTCTGCCAGACGTAAGTATGACTGCCGCAAGGACAGAAACTGGAAACCGGAAAAGATCGAACGCTTTTGTGCACTGTACAGCAAAGGCGGATGGACCGCCGTAAAGAAAGATCCTGAGTTTTCAGATATGAGCAAAAAGGCCATCAACGGTGCTGCCCATCGATACAATGTCCGCTCCGCAGCATCACACCCCACAACCTGGACCGAAGAGGAAAAGGACATCTGCAGGGAATGGCTTGCGATACCGGAAAAAGAAAGACCTCCGCGGAGAGAATTAGCCAAAAGGATCCCGGCTCACTCAGAAAACGGGATCAAGGATATGTGCCGCAGACTTAAGACAGATTGATAGCAGGAGATACTTCTCTCCTGCCGAAAAAAAGCCGCCCAAACGGACGGCTTATTTGTTGTACTTCCAGATCTTTTTGATCTCTTCTTTTCTAAGTTCCCAGAAAGTTGCCTGCACATGAGGAGCCTGATCGATCTCGAATACCCTGTACCAGGACTCTTTCTTGAATTTTTCCTTTCCTTCTATATCCGGATTATAGTACCAGTCCAGTTCGATCAGCACCATCTCCTTTGCGGCACCCCGAAATTCCACCCATCGCAGGTCAGGACGGGCCTGTCTTGTGCGGAGCCTGTACCACGCCCATACCGGATATTTAATGCCTTCCGGAGGCGGTCCGATCTTTTCTGCCATATACCTGGACATCCAGTCATATGCATTGGCAAACTGCCGGCCGAATCGTCCCAGGTAAGTACTTCACTCTTATCCGGATCGCACTGGTAGATTCCCATTTTCTCAATTGTTTCTTTGTACACTCTTGCAGGCATTGTCATCCATAGTCTCATTCTGCCACCTCGAAACAGATTTTATATTTTCCCATTATACACGAAATATTACGGTCATTTGTTTGAAAAGAAATATTTCCGTGCAAAAATCCCTGCCAAACCGGTATAATTTGTCATATACCGGCTGACAGGGAAAAATCTTATTTCACTTTTACTTTTCTAATTTTGCTCCAACCAGAATAATACCTCTTTCCGTTTACTGTTTTATATGTGCGGATTCTGATATAGTAGTTCTTTTTACTGTTTAATTTTTTGATCGTTACTTTTGATGTTTTGCTATTAGCTGTTTTTGCCTTAGCCTTTTTCATATTTTTATACAAACTGTACTGTACCTGATATCCACTTACAGATTTTACCGGTTTCCAAGATACAACAAGAGTCTTTTTGCTGCTTGATTTTGTTTTTATACTTGTGGTATTCTTTGGTTTTTTCACTGGAGCCTGCGTTGGTTTCGGTGTCTTGGTAGGTTTAGGTGCTGGCGTTGCCGTTGGCTTCGGTGCTCGGTAGGCTTTGGTGTCGCCGTTGGCTTCGGTGTTGCCGTCGGTTTCGGTGTTGTCGTAGGTTTCGGTGTTGCGGTCGGCTTCGGTGTTGTCGTCGGTTTTGGTGTTGCGGTCGGCTTTGGTGTTGCCGTCGGTTTCGGTGTTGTCGTAGGTTTCGGTGTTGCCGTCGGTTTTGGTGTTGCCGTCGGTTTCGGAGCAGTTGCTCTGATTATTTTTGTAGTATCCGGGAAACAACGCTCTCCAACATCCTTGATCGTGGAAGGCAGTGTTACACTTTTCAGTAATTTTGAATCACAGAAAACATACCCTTCAAGTGTCTCGATTCCCTCCGGGATTATTACTTCCGTAATTTGAGTACATCCAACACAGAGCATCCGGGTAAGAGTTTTTACTCCATTACCAAACGTGATTGATTGTAGATTCTCACAATTGCTCAAACAGAAATCATTAAGTGTCTTTACAGAATCGGAAATTACGATCTTGTTTAAATGACTATGATCAAATGCATTTGCTGTGATCCTTGTTACATCGTCCGGTACCCTGTATTCTCCGGTTTTCTTAGCGGGAACTGCTATCAGATAATATCCTTTCCCTTCTTTTTTATAAAGGACTCCATCCACGGCCTTATATACCTTATTACCATTTGCTACCTTGAATTTTTTCAGCTTTGTCATTCCACGGAACGCATTGAAAAAAGTTGCATCATTTATGGAAGCCGGAAGTTCCAGTTCCGTAATTCCTGTCCCAGAGAATACATCAGCCCATAATTCCTCTACACTATTTCCCAACTTGACATCTACCAGTTTTGGATCATCGGCAAATGCATTGTACCCAATACATGCTACATAATTTCCAATCGTTACTTTCTCAAGATTCGGGCAATTTGAAAATGCATATTTTTCAATATAATATATGGAATTGCCTATTACAACCTCTTTAATTTCATCAATATAAGGAAATCTGTATTTCTCATATCGATCTCCGGAAAAATAATATTCGTATATCCTTCCGTCACCAGAAATAGTCAGAACTCCATCTTTTAATGTCCACGTTGCATCAACACCACACTTGCCACTCTTTTCACCGGTAGGTTTTGGTGTTACGGTAGGTTTCGGTGTCGCAGTAGGTTTGGGGTTGCTGTTGGCTTTGGAGTAGCTGTTGGCTTTGGAGTAGCTGTCGGCTTTGGAGTAGCTGTTGGCTTTGGCGTTGCAGTAGGTTTTGGTGTTGCGGTAGGTTTTGGCGTCGCGGTAGGCTTCGGGGTTGCAGTAGCCGTGGTACCGCCTTTGATGTAACGGTAACCTCTTTCTGTGCCGAAATATCTCCGATCTTCAGCGTAATTGTCGTAGTTCCCGCCTTTTTTGCAGTCAGTTTACCATTCTGGTCTACGGAAACAATACTGTCATCCGCAGAAAGCCACTGGACACTGTCAACCGGATAGCATGTTGAATTGCTTTTTTTGTATATTAATTTAAACGTAGCCTTCGCCGTTTTTCCCTCTTCCAAAGAAGTGTCCGAAAGTACGATCTCCGCAGAGATCTGAGTCTTGTCCACATCTATGGTCTGAACCGTTGTACCGGAAACGCTGCTCATGGATTCATCTTTACTTCCCATTTTCCAATCCATACAGAACTCCGCGGATGTGGTGTTCCTTCCAGTTTCATCATTAAGGAAGGAAGAGACTGCAATATATTGATACTCCGGAGTGATCAAAGACTCGTAATGGCCTGTTACCCTGCCAGTCTGATTAACCCAGTCATTTTTTTCCCCATACCATTGGTTGATCCCATAGAGCATGTCATTTGCACGGTTCCAAGCCAGATTTTCTGCATATGACGTAGTTCCACCCGGTGCCCAGATACTTTCCGGCCACATATTACAAGGACGAATATGTTCTCTGCGGACAGATGCCTCCGCGGAACGTATCCTTGCAATATACTCCAGATCGGATGACCACTTTAAGGCACATAATCAGCATGGTAAGTTTCTTAGATGGATCCCGCGGATCCTGCACTCCTTCTTCATATGCCTCCCTGCGGATCTGATTGATCCGGTCAAGGACTGCCTGGGATGCCGCCAGATAAGAACCTTTGATCCCAACTTTCACTTTTTCCGTTGTAGCAGCAGGATGCACTGTCTCATCTTCGGTTTCAGGCACCTCCTCCGATCCGTCTGAGAATAATTCATCTTCCTGAACTTCATCTGAAAAGTCCGGTACTTCCACAGCAGAATCTCCTATGTCCACGGCACCAACATAGGAACAGTTAGAAACCACAAGCGTGATTCCTAACAATACAGATATCAGCTTTTTCTTCATGGTGTTTTCCTTCTTTCTTTTGTGTTTTCAGATATTACCATTGTAGCACCTGAATGTATCATTTTCCATCATTTCCTCCCAGAAAAATATTTTTTGTAATACATTTTTTGTCAGAATCACTCCTCTTCTTATCGCAGTATTTTGAGGGGTGTTTCCGCGGAGACATCTTCCTCATGTATCTATTGTAGCCGGATACCAGGCGCAGTCCGATCTGGTACGAAAGATCGGCATTTTACAGAAAATATTCTGGTCTGAAAACCTGTCAAAAAATGAGATTACCGGTTGGTCCTGCTGCGGATTTTCATCTCTGCTTCATATCAATCAATTTTGTTTTGCAACGAAAAACCAAAGGCTTATCTTTATCCGAAATCGAAAATTAAACGTACTTTTCAAAATCGAAGAAAAGAAGGAAAACTTAAGCGAAAATTACGGTCTCGATATGAATCGTGACTTGGGAAAGGAGATTGAGGATATGTGTAATTTTTCTGATCTAATTGAGGAAAGAGCTATCGAGCAGGGTATCGAGCAGGGCATTGAACAGGGCAGGCGGCTAGAGCTTGATTATGGCATCAGAACTGCAATAAAAGCATACAGTATGCTTGGATCTTCCTATGAAAAAGCAAGAGCTTTCATCATAAAAGAGTATAATCTCTCACCTTCTGATGCTGAATCAAAAATGCAGGAATACTGGGAAAACTAATCGAAGAGAGGAACCCTCCTCGCAACCAAAAAGAGCAGGACATCCTGCTCTTTTTCATTTTCCTAGAAAAAAGTGAATTCGAATTCACTTTTTCAGCTCTCCAAAAAACCAAGCAGCTCCGCAGCAGTAGTCGTCTGTGCGACTTTTGTCATGTACTTTGCATAAGTTCCAATGATCGAGTCCCCGGTATTCCAGTCTGACATTTCCTCAGTGTTTAACCAGAACGCCTTTTTTGCCTTTCTTGCGATTGCTTTTACATACTCTTCCCCTGACCGGTTCTTGTTGTTCCTGGCATCCCCGATAATATAGACGTAGGAATCCCCTGTTACTTTACTCATATTGCTGTTGTAGAATGTCCGGAAAGGAAGTTCGTAATTGGAATAAGCCCCGGAACGCGGGATCGCCTTTAATACCTCGCTGACCGCCGCTGCTGCATCATCCATCTCCATAAACTCTGAAATGTCATAGAGTTTATTGGTAAATGCATATGTAGAACATCCACCCGGAAACACCTCCTTCATGGCATGCATGAACACCAGCATCAGCTCGGATGCTTCCTTACAGGAACCGGATACATCCAGGATCAGGATCAGATTGGATTTCTGCCGTATCGGTTTCTGGTGGATCAGACACAACGGGATACCACCTGTCTGGCAGCTCTTTTTCACAGTTGCCGGAATATCGATCTTTGACGCCCTGTTTGTCCGTATCTTCCGATTTAACTTTGTACGGAATTTTCTGGCGTTCTCCCGGATGTAATCATAGATCAGCAGCTTTTCCTCCGCGGACATTTTGGAGAACTTCTTATCCAGACAGACATCGCCCTGATATCTGGAATGTACTGCATTTTTCAGCCTGAGTGTCTCCTTGCGGCTTTCAACTGGCTTGTCCTTAAAAATCTCTTTCTGCTGCTTTGCGATCTGCTTTAGCTTTTTCTTAAACTCCCGCTCCTGCCGCTTCAGGTCATCCGCACTACGGCATAACTCCCAGTCATTTTTCTCAATCCTCTCATCCACAGAAGTTTCTTTGTCTTTGATTGCCTTAAGCTGACGTCCAATCTCCCGGATCTCCTTAAGCAGCTCTGCGCTGTTGGATTTCGTACAGGCCCTTAAGGATGCTTCCTTAATCTCCTTTGCCAGCTTCTCCTGCTCCGGTCTTTCCCCGCTTCTGACACAGGCAACAAACCCTGATAAACTTTCCAGGCCTTTCAGACAGGCTTTCAGGTTTCGTACCTTTTCCTGCTTTTTGGCTGTTTTTTCTGCCTTTGCGATTTCCTTTTTGTTCTGCTCCTCAAGGACTTTTCGTTTCTCTGCCTGAAGCTTTTCTTTCTTATCATTCAGCTGCCGGATCTTTTCCTGTATGCGGGCTACCTCCTCCTCATGCTCTTTAGTCGCCTTTTCGGAATCCTCTCTTGCCTTATCTGCTGCTTCCCTGGCAGCAGTCCACTCTTTCTCTTTTTGGAAAAAGAGAGATACAAATTCCCCGTACAGGGATCAAATTCTTCTGACTGGTCTGAGCTGTGGACGATCATGGCATAGAGCAGTCTTTTGATGTCCACTTCTCCCATCCTGCCAAGAACGGAGTAGATCTCTGACGGATCGCAGAGGTATCCCTTGTTGGAAAAGAATCGGCAGGCTTCAAGATAAATTCGTAGAGATAGGAATCCTGTATGTTGTCTGCAGGCTTTGCCCATAACTCCCTGTAGCATGCCAGATCTTCCATATTTCTCCCTCCTAGTAAGCAATGTCATGTATATAGTTTCTGACGGTCGCAGAAACTGCTTCCATATCCCTCCGGTCTTTTACCAGCAGTCCAAGGGAATTCTGCACACCCTCCCTGCTGCCATCCTTTTCGATATAGGAAGCCCAGTCTACGATCTCGGATACGGACACCGGATGTTTCAGATCCATTTCCTGGAATGCGACCATACAGGATGCAATCCCTGACGCCACCCTCTCATCCACACTGGTCCTGTACTTAAGGACCTCGATGATCTCTGCCCTGGTCTTTTTCTTGATATACAGATATGAGCAGCGGCGTTTCATTGCCCCGGACAGTTCCCTGTATGCATTGGAAGTAAGAATCACGACAGGTTTCTGGTCTTCCGGACAGGATACGGTGCCAAACTGCGGAATATCAATGGAATAATCCTCAAGGTACTCATACAGCATATACTCTGTTTCCTCGGATGCCTTGTCGATCTCATCGATCAGAAGAAGCTTTCTGCCGCTTCCATCAATGGTCTGAAGGACCGGACGGGGGATCAGGAACTCTTTCCCATAGAAATCCACATCCCCTGCCACATGTTTGATCGCATCATTGATCCCCAGGTCTTTAATCTCCTCATTGAGCTTTGGCTTTACGGCTTCCAGGGTAAGGAGCTGTCTCTGGTAATCGTAGTCATACAGGACCTCATCTTTGGTAAGGCCGTCATACATCTGCAGCCTCAGCATCGGAAGCCCCATAACCTCTGCCAGTGCCTTTGCCAGGGAAGTTTTACCAACTCCAGGTGCCCCTTCCACCAGCAGCGGCTTATTAAGTGCAAGCATGCCAAATACGGCATAGCAGATATCATCCGTCGGGATATACCCTGTTTCCTTTAATTTATCTCTGATCTCATTTATTGTCATCTTTCTTCTCCTCAAATAATCCTGTTACATATTTCCAGTATTTTTTCTGTATCCCGGTCTCCATGCTGTACATGGTGAACGCAAAATCTTTCCAGTGCTCCGGCTTTCCTTTGAGGAACTGCCTTACCAGGTCCGGATAGATAGAAAGAACCCGTTTCTGCTCCAGCAGCTTCATCTGCTCCTGGTCTTCTTTTTTTGTCAGCTTACGCTCTTTTCCGGCACTTATTACTTTCTTCATATAAGAAACCCAGTCCGTATCCAGGAACTTCGCATACTCTTTTTTCTCCTCGATATGTATTTCGGAGATCAGCTTTCCTTCCGGACAAGGTTTTACAATGTAAAACTCTCCATAAGTCCCGTCAATTCCTTTTTCGGAGATCAGCTTCTCACGTTTCATCTGGCTGTATACCCGCTCCACTTCCTCGTTCGTAAGCAGCCCGTATTTTCCACTGTTCTCTACACCCTTGATGGTCGTCTGAAATGTCTGCTTCATGCCACGCAGGTTCTTAACGATCGCCGACTCCGTAATATAATCATTCAGGCAGACAGATCATAGATATCGGAGGCAAGCAGATTTCCAAAGGATTTCAACGATTTCGCACGTTTGACCTTCTGTCGTTCCTGCTCTTCCTCTTCTTCCTCAAATTCTTTCGCCTTTTCCTTATACCATCTCCGCAGACTGGCTGGGGAAAACTCTTCCGGGGAAAATACCTGTTCCGCATACCTCTTTCCCACAAGGGCACGTACCCGGACATCCAGGTTTTCCGTTACCCGATATTGCGGACAGCCGATCTTATCTGCAATCTTTAAACAGGATTTAATGACTGTCCGGTACTCTTTCTCAAATCCGGCAAGTTTTTTCAGCCTTGAGAGTACCGCGTTTGGCATGGAAATACTGTTTTCTTTAATGCTGTACAAAAACTCCTGGCCAAATACCTTGTATTTTAAGACATCTCCCCTCTTTATCTGAACTTCCGATACCTGGATCCGATCCTGGCATTCTTTGGCGTGATTATGTTTTAAGAAATCCATGTATTCAAAGAAATCAGCCTCGTCCACAACCTTAAGGAACTCCTGGCACACCGACAGATCTTTAAGCTTTTTTAAAAACAAATACGTTTGTCTCTGCAGGAACTGATGTCCTTCATCCACCAGACACACAGATCTCTTTTTTGAGGACATCAGGTATTTTACTTTTTTACAGACCTCTTCCCTGCTCAAAGGGTTGACACTGGTAGTCATGCTCCCACTGATATATGCAAGCTTTAAGCCTTTTCATTGTACGGATATCTTTTTGAATTGCAATCGTTACCTGGATTTCATTTTCATAATATTCCCAAAACTCCATGTCCTTATAAGACCATCCATCCGGCTTGAAAGGAGCCTTCATATCGGTCATGACCGCATCCAAGTTTTGAGGAAACTCTGTTCTTACTCTTTCCTTCCATTCCTCCCGCTTCTGCTGCTGTCTTTGTTTTTCTGCCTTTCTTTCCGCCTTTCTCTCTTTTCTGAGGCGGGCTGCGTCTTCTTCTTTCTTCCTGATATATTCCTCATAATCTTTAAAACAGGCACTGCTTTTGTCTGCACTTATGACTATCACATTCTCCGTACGGTAATCGCTGTCCAGGATCAATTCCAGATGTTTCTTTTCAATACGGAATACATAGCTGCCATCCTCTACAAACAGATGGCCTTTTTTCGTTTTTCTTGCCTTACATCCCGAAAAATCCAGACTGTACTTTGAGCAGATATAGTCCAATAACTGCGTTCTTTTTCTGTTAATTCTTTTTTCATCAGCATCGCTTCCTTTCGTGTTCTGGTTACAGCTTACCATCCGCGGAGAAAACCCACTTCCCACACGATAAAACGGATCTATCGGACAAAAAAGTTTTTTGTCATATTGTATTGTTTTTCTCCGGCTTTTCATCAAACAATCCAAGGACGTACTTCCAGTACTTCTTCTGGATCCCTGATTCTGCTTTGTACATGGTAAACGCAAAGTCTCTCCAGTAGTCCGGTTTATTTTTGAGAAACTGTCTTGCCAGATCCGGATAGATACAAAGAACCCGCTTTTGCTCCAGCAACCTCATCTGTTCTGTTCTTCCAGCTCTTAACTCTTTTCCATTTTCCACCGCTTTCTTCATATAAGAAACCCAATCAATATCCCGAAACGTGGATATATTTTTTCCCTCTTCCAAAACTACTTCCGAAAGCAGTTCTCCTTCCGGACAAGGCTTTATGAGGTAAAAGAAAGACCTGTCATACGATCTCCAATTGAGCAAATGCTCACGCATCATCAGATCACATATCTGCTCTACCTCATCGTTGGTAAGCAGCCCATATCTTCCGCTGTGTTCCACATCTTTGATCGTTAACGTCTGTTTCATGCCACGCAGATTTCTAACAATTGCTTCTTTCGTAATAAAACTATTCTGGCAGACCAGATCATAAATATCTCCAGCCAGCAGATTTCCATACGACTGCAGGGATTTTGCATATTCGATCTTTTTATGTTTCAATTCTGCCTCTCTTTCCTTATACCACTTCTGCAGTCCCGCCGCGGAAAACTGGAAAAATGTCTGTTTTATATACTTCTTCCCCATAAGTGTACGGACACGGATTCCAAAATCTCCTTCGACTTTAACAACCTGACAGTTGTATCTTTGATTTTTTCCGCTGCTTTTAGGAATTGCTTTAAGGAAGATCGGTTTGTTTTCTCAAAACCGACAAGTTCCTTTAATTCCAAAAGTTCCTCATCTGGAAGAAAAACAGCATTTTCTTTAATATTATAAAAAAATCCTGCTCAAATATCTTATATCTTAAGATATCTTCTCTCGCTAACTGAACAAATGATATCTGAAGCTTGTCCTGACATTCTTTAGCATGATTGTGTTTTAAAAAATCCATATATTCTAAGAAAACTGGGCTTATCTACAATCTTAAGGAACTCCCTGCTGACTGACATGCTTTTTAGTTTTTTTAAGAACAAATACGTCTTTCTCTTAAGGATCTGACGTCCCTCAGAAGTCAGACAGATCCCGTTCTTCTCCGAAGACATTATATTTCTTATTTTTTCCAGAATATCCACTTTGTCTGAAATGAAAATGTTGTCCATATTACTTCCGCAGAAAGATGCCAGTTTTCTGTTTTTCTCATAAACATCCAGTCTGATCGTAATCATGATCCGCAGTCCTGTACCACAGAATACGCGGCTCCTTATTTCATAGGAACAATCAACAAATTTAATTGTTTTATCAGCTTCCAGATCAGATACAACTGCTTCCAGGTTTTTCGGAAAATCTCCCCTTTCTTCTGCTTCCTTTTCTATCTGTTTTCTCTGCTGTTTAATCCTTCTGGCTTCCTTTGCAGCTTCTTTCTCAGCCCTGCGAAGATCTTCTTCCTCCTGCTTTTTTTGGATATATTCCTGATAGTATCTGTAATAAGCGGTATTTTTACTTTCACTTAAAACAATGATGTCTTCCGTTTTATAATCTCTTTCCAGAATTGCGGCCATATGGACTTATCGATATAGAAGACGAGATTTCCATGATCTTCTACGAGCAGGTTCTTTTTTTTCGACATCCTCGCCCGGCATCCGGAAAAATCCAGTCCGTTCTGAGAACTGATGAATTCTAATAGCCTCATTTTTGTCTTAGATACACTTGCCATTTACATCAATCCCTTCGTGCTTTGATTACAGGTTATCAGTCGTTGACGCAAATTAGTTCTGACACGAAAAAATGCGCCTTCCGAACAGAAATGAAAAAATATTTTTTGTCATATTATTTTTTCTGTATTCAGCTTTACATATGGCTGCGGATTTTTTATTCCTGCTCCTAATTAATCATTCTACTGTCAGAATGAAAAATGAAAGGAGAAGAACATGTCCAAAACAATGACACAACAGAGCTATGATAAAATTTTGGAGGCAGCGAAAATTCTTTGCGAATACTGCGAAAATAATGCCTGCGAAAACTGTCAGGTGACAAAACTGACAGATGACGCTTATCTTGATGCCATAGAAGAAGGCATTATTGAAGACGCATAAGCACAGATTAGTTCCGCAGGCAGGTTATCCTGCTCTTTTTTTGTCATATTTCTAATTTTCAGTTTTTCGCATATTATCCCAAAAAAGGAGGCACTATATGGGATACGGTATCGAACTCAAAAACAGGATAACAGGAGAAACAGCCAAAATGAGGCATCCGAGGCTTGTACGGTTCTACTCCCGCGGAGTCTATTCCAATCCCGAAGACGGAAAGAACCAAAGATGTATATTATAAGAACGGAAAAGAGATTTCAGAAAGACATCTGATTGAAGCCATCATGAACAATGACTATGATGAAAAAAAGAGATCAAATATATGGTAAACGAAAGAGATATGTCAAATCACTGGAAAGCGACTGCTGCCAATGCGATCAAACCGCTTCAGAATATGATCGTCATGGCAACGGACAACCTGATGAAAAAAAGTATTGTCTGGTCCGGGGGACTGAAAAAAAGAAGAGCTCAATGCTCTTCTTTTCTGATTGTAGTACAATAATTTGAATTCAAATTCACTTTTTTCCGATGGAAACCGGGAAGGATACCTCTTTCGGCTTCTCTTTTCTCTGCCATATGATGCATTACCAGCCCGATGCAAAAGATCGTCATCCAGGATTACTTCTGCGTCATACATGCCTTGGTATTTTGCGATATTCTGTTCTGGAAAATGGGCAATCACTACGATCTTGCCCAGATCATGCAGCGTCCGTATCACCTGTACGTAATCCGTATCCCCACTTACCAGGATTGCTATGTCATAGGCATTCTGAAAACCTTTTGCAATCATGTGTGTGGCAATATTAATATCCGTCTCCTTTTCTTCTGTCGTGTAAGTAGAAGGATCATTAATATCAACTCAACCCCATAAATACGGTGTATATCCTGCCGTCCTTCGATTACTTCCAGATACGGGGTCTTTTTCATTCCGGTAAGCCAGTTGTAGTATCTCTGATAAGGCTCCAGCAGCATCAGCTCGTCACATGGCTTATATGCAAACAAATATGTTTTGATCACTTCCGAATCCAACGGGATCTGACGGTTTATCAGCCGTCCTAATTTTTGATAATCGACAAAAGGAGGTTTTCTCCCCCTGTTCTTCCACTTCCAGGAAATAAAAAAATTCTGATAATCAATAAAGACCATTACTTTGTGCATCTTTGCCATCCTTCTCTTTTTTCATCAGCATAGAAAGGTAAGATGTTCTCGTTGTGTCCTCCATGGAATACCCCAAAGCTTCCAAGACATCTTCTATCTGTTTCAATGCTTCTGTCCTTTTTTCTTCCGTATCTGTCAATATCTCCAGCTCCAGGTAGTCTCCCAGACTTTTACGTTATCCAGACATGCAGTCATATTATCTTTGTTGAGATACAGCCGTTTTTTCTCTACCGGAGATACCGGACAAAAACCGATATGTTCCAGTATTTTTCTGACCGTTTCTCCGTCCCCGACTTCTGTCTCCAGTTCTTGTCTGGTCATGGATACCTGATCCAGTTTTGCACCTTTGTAGGTGATCACACTTGTCTCTTTTGGGGATTCCGGATCCTTTACTGTTCTGATCCTCAGAGCCTCACCCAGCGCAGCAAAGTTATGATGTGTGGAGGTATAGTATATATCCGTCTCTACGACGCACCTGTTTTCCAGAAATCCTATTTTTTTAAGAGAATCCATGATCTGTTTTCTGTTTTGAATTTTTACCTTGATTTCAACCTCAATGCTCATCCCAGCATCTCCCCATATTTTTCGTGTTGTTCTTACAGTATAAGCGAAAAACAGAAAAACGTCAAACAGGCTGACTTTGCGGACATTCTTTTCTACATTCCCAGGATACCCGAAGCACCTTTTTTTCAGACATGCAAAAAACACTTCCCTTTTCCCAAATAAAGCAATATAATGCTTCACGCAAGAAGATTGGTCTGCCAGCCGGAATAATCCAGCCAGAAGAAAAGGTTATCGCTGACACCATCTATTCTGTTTTGCAAAATCTGGCATATTACAGAAAAATAAGAAATGAGGAAATACAGTGGAAAGAACATTTGTAGCAATTCCATCAAACGATAAAGACACATCCATGCACCTGGAGATCTATGCGCCGGAATATAAGGCGATCTCAAAGGCCTGATCCAGATCTGCCATGGAATGACAGAATATATGGGAAGATATGTGAAATTTGCAAAGTATTTTACCAGCCGTGGATACATTGTCTTTGGCAATGACATCATCAGCCACGGACACAGCACCACACCAAGATCATCCTGTTTGTACATTAATGACTGGAACGATACGGTTAAGGATATGGTATCAGCAAGGGAATATGTTTCCCGGAAATATCCAAACCTTCCTATTTATCTTTTGGGATTTTCCCTGGGTTCTTTCATTGTGAGGACAACCCATGACCTGACTCCCTACAAAAAAGAAATCCTGATCGGTACCGGTGCGCAGTCCGCTTTCCTGATGAGGATAATGAGAACCTGGATCGGGAAAAAATATACCGGAAAGATGTCCTGTGCTTCTGATAAGATCCATGATCTGATGTTCGGTACATATGGCAAAAAGTTCAAAGGCAGACCGGCCAATTACTGGCTCCTGACAGATAATGAAAAGAGAAAGGAATACACTGGTGACAGTCTTGTTCGTCAGGAGGTATCTCCTGCTTTTTTCTGCGAGTTTTCCAAAGGCATGGAATGTGCCAGCCGAAACCTTAAAAATCCGAATAATACCATTCCGACTTTATTCCTGTATGGAAAAAAAGATCCGGTATCCGGTTTTGGAAAAGGTGTCCGAAAGGTATATAAAGCATACAAAGAAAACAACCCGGATACGGAGATCAGAAGCTTTCCCGGAACCCATGATATCCTGCATGACTCCATGTATGAATCGATATTTAAGACGATCGCCGATTATTTGAGAAAATAATACTACAATCGGAACCCGGTTCTGATTTGACTGCTGCACTGCTTACTGTTTCCATGCGGCAGCGAACAACAAAATTTTCGCATATTAGAGTAAAACTAAGAAATGAGGGAAAACATGTCAAAAAAATATAAACGAAATAATATCAGATCCACCTGGAAACAGGATGACATTAAGATCATATTCTCCGAGCCCGAGATCCAGGCATCGGAGTCAGTAGTACACGTCAAGGATGTTAACGATATTCTTTTCTACTATTACACCATGAAGGTATACAGAAAAACAAATAAGAACTGGAAAAAAGAACTTGTTTCCTTTACCTGGAATTCGCCGGCACTGCTCTGTATCGAAAAAATGGCCGCGGAGCTGTTAAAAGATGATTTTGAAGATGGCTCCTGGCAGATGGCAGGCTACGGAGATTCCGTATGGTACAAAAAATCCTTTGAAACGGACAGTATCGTAAACGAAGATTACTATCAAATGGGAAGAGTTGTGACATTCTACCGCGGAGAAAGACTCGAATCTTTTTTCATGACTGTCGGAACCGGATTCGATTCCAAACATGATCGGCATACTGACTTCATGCCATGTATCTCCATTAACTTCCTTAACAGGGATGGATTTCTGGGATTTGTTAACACTGTTAAGAATTTCATCAATAAATCCATAATTTTTTTCAACATAACACAGAAGGAAAACATGGCACTGGAATCAGTATCCAGAAAAATCCTCCGAGGCAAAATGTACGAATATAAAGACCGTTATGAAGGCTACGGATGCAATAAGCTGGACTATGTGTATGTTCCAGGAGACGAGATTTCTCTGACTCTTAAAGAGAAATATGAAGGAGAAGATGTTTTTGTCGACTACAGGTACTGCAGGCTCACCGGCGTAGAGAACAGCAGGATTGGAAACGGATATATCACCATTACGGGCGGATACAAGATGTTCCGACATACAACGGAATGTCTTGAAAACAAACAGATCAAGATACCTGTTGAGCTGATCATGTATTCCAGTTCTAAAGAACCGAAAGAAAGGCTGACTTTCAACAAAAAACAGTGCGTGAACGATTTCCTGTCGATCATGTCCGATGAGGAAAAGAAAGAGTTTGCCACTACTCCTCTTGATACGATCACCGAAAAGTGGTTTGATGCGGTCGTTAACAGAAGCTGGCTATATCGCAAAGAACATACGTTTAAACACAAAAAGAAAACAGCGAAAAAGATCATAAAAAAGATCAAAAAGAAATGCGAAAGAGAATTGTCAGCTGACTAACACTGCTTTGCAGGGATCTTTCCGCGGAAAAAAGTCAGAAATAAATCTGTAATATGATCATAAGAAAGCCCACCGACGTACCTGGCTTCTCTGCCGTACGCCGATGGGCTTAATATTTTTATGTCCGAGGATACAAGGATATTATTGCTCCCAGCGTAATCCCTATGTTATTTCACCGTAACCGTCAAAGCTTTATATGCGCCATTCTGCATATATACCCATATCGTACAGGTTCCTTTACCAACCGCCTGGATAAGCCCCTCCGGAGTGACAGTGGCTACTGCTGTATTGCTGCTTTCATAACAGAGATTTCTGTGATGTCTGACCTTGTTGTCTTTCTTTATTTTTTTGAAAAAACATCAGCCCCTGAGCCAATTCATCTCATGACTGAAGTCACAAGCATTCTTGACTCAATTTGTAAATTTCCATTTTTGACAAGGCACTTCCCGCGCCCAAAAGTGCCTGTGAACATATGTTTTTTGAGAACGATTCTGAAACTTTATTTAGCACACATATATTCATTCTGCCATTTTTTATTGAAATACCACCGATTCGGTGGTATAATTACTTTATCAAATAACAGGAGGTATTGGTCATGAAGAAAATATCTGTTAAAAACTTTAAGGGTGAGGAATTCGAGGGAATGTGGAATGAAAAGACCTATAGTTCCAAGATTGACGGAAGACCTGACCTTTATCGCATTTATCTGGACGGCGAATCCATTCATGTCGAAAAAAAAGAGCTTGAGAAAATTGTTGTCGATATAAAAGCCGAGGAGAAGAAACAAAGAGAAAGAGAAAATACTGCGAAACTGGAAAAATCGAAGCATTAGTCAGCGAACTTAGCTATGAAAATAAGATCAAACTTTTTTGGGAACTTACCAACGATCCGGATATCATTGTTAATGTTCTTAGCAAATCTGGAATAAGTGTAGAACGCATTAATACCTGCTGCAGAGAAATTTTAAAATAAGAAAGGAATGTTGTTATGTATAAATACACTCAAACGGAATTTGTTGCAATGATGGATGAATTAATGGATAAATTTAAGAAAGGCTGCCAAAAATCTGACGCAGAACTTGAGGCTGCCTATAAAATTTTAAATCCCGCTCCTGTCGGCGGGTTTATCGACAGTCTGGTTAAAATGGACAAATATTATGGTACGGATCTGTGGGAAATAAAGCGAAAACAGATTAAATGCTTTATTTCCAAATGTGACAGGTATGAAATGGACGACATTGTGGCTTATTGCCGCGCCAAATTTTTCAAGAATGAAATCAACCGTATTATATATGATAAGTCTATTGCTGAGGAATGCGATGTTTGCATATTTGCGGATAGTACTATATTAAGTCCGGAATGGCCATATTTATGTGCAAAGGTGTATGTCAGCATTACATGGATCGACGAAGGCAAAACCAGTTATACCCGTATTTTTCCATCCGCGGCTGGATTCATGTCATATCAGATCGAAGGCTCCCCGGAAGATGATAGAAAACCAAAAGAACACATGTCTATCCTGGAAATGCGTGAGTGTTTAAAGATATCCAGGGCTGAGTTTTCCAGAAGATACCATATTCCGCTGCGAACCTTAGAGAACTGGGAAAGTGCAACGAACCAGTGTCCCGGATACGTTATGAATCTCCTCGAACGGGCAGTTCTCGAAGATGCTGACAGATCATGATATCAGGTCATAGTCTCTGGAGAGCGGTATCTCTCCGGAGGCTTCTTTCATGCCAATACACTGCAGGCAGGATTCGAACCTGCGGATTTTTGTCAGTCTCCGGATTAGCAATTCAGTGCAATCGACCACTCTGCCAATAGCCCATGAGCATTTCCGCGGAGATTCTAACTGCACCATTGTTCTTAACCATATGCTCAGTTTCCTAATCTATGGGAGAAATATACTGATAATCGTTAATTTTTGCTTGACAACATTTTTTAACCGTGTATAGTTATATTACAGTAGGGAGTGATTCTTGAGAATGATGTAGATAAAATGATGTTAGTATGGCACCAAACCCCTTATGATGTAAAAGGCCTCTGGAGAGTGATATCCCCGGAGGCTTCTTTCATGCCAATACGCTGCAGGCAGGATTCGAACCTGCAAGCCCCACAAGGACCAGCTGTTTTCAGGACAGGTGCTCTCTCCATACTGAGCAACTGCAGCAAAACGAAGTGTAGAGGATTCGAACCTCTGGATCCTTATCAGATCTCCGGATTAGCAATCCGGTGCAATCGGCCTCTCTGCCAACACTTCTTATATCTCCTTAACTAAGGCAAAACACTCCCGAAGAGATTCGAACTCCTGACACCACGGTTCGTAGCCGTGTGCTCTGTCCACTGAGCTACGGGAGTATAGAATCGGCAGGGTGGACTCGGACCCACAACGTTTCTGATGTCACAGTTTTACAGACTGCTTGCTTCACCAATTTGCATACCTGCCGTTAATGGGACGGGCAGGGATCGAACCTGCGGCGCATGGAGCTTCAATCCATCGCTCTACCATCTGAGCTACCGTCCCATCATTTCAGGAAACCTGCCTGACGATCAGATCATCCATCTTAACATCCCATAGATCTGCCAGGATGATAAGATTGTCCAGTGTTGGCATTGCCTGTCCGTTCTGCCACTTGCACACCGCAGCAGCAGATATCCCGCAGGCTTCCTGTACCTGTCTGATCGTCATTCCGGATCTTTCCTTATCTCTTTTATCCTTTTCCAGTCTTCTCCATATCTATTGTCACCATTTGAAAATCCTCCAAAAAAAAACCGCCTGCCATGGAGAAAGCAGACGGCTGGAAGATTTCCGCGGAGATATTATCCCGACATATCCGTGTTATTTTTCTCATGACAAATAAAACCAAATTTTTCATAAAAACTTGATACTGAAAAATATCGATATTCTTTGCTTGAGAAAAAGTAACTCATATGTCTCATGGTTTATAATCTCCTTTCTGTTTCCTGATGCTTATATATTAGCAGAAAATCTTTAAAAATACAATTCAACCTGTGGTTAATATAGCTCTCAGTTTTTCATCATCCGCAGCACCGCTACCGTAAGCATTTGCAGCTGTGGAAGCATTGTAATAAGAAATACAGTTAGTGCCACTGTCCATACGGCAAAGACAAGGATTAGTGCCGTGCCGATTCCGTCAATCCCTGTATTTTCTGAAGTAAGCATATCCACCAGTGTATATCCTGCCAGGCATATTCCTGCAGCTAATAATATGGCTAATACCAGGTTCACCAGAAATACTGACAGGTACCACAAAAGCCTGTATCCGGGACTCTCGATTTTTCCACCTATTTCCTGGATCTTCTTTACAACGGGAATCCAAAGATGTCCTGCAAATGGGATCAACGGCAATATCGGAAAGAGAAATGTCCCAACGATCAGCTTGTCGGTCCCTGAAAGGCTTACAGCTGCAAGCCACGACATTGCTGTCAGGACTGAAATGATCAAATTTGCTTTTCTGTACATATCTTCTTATCCTTAATGGCAGGCAGCCTGAAGGTGACAATGATACATTCGTCCTCCGGAAGATTCAGGAAGTCGTCTTTTTTCATAAGCATTGGCATCGGTCCATCTGTGACAGCACCTTTTCCAACGCCCATCCTTCTTAACACCTTTCTTCTCCTCTCCCTGTCCACGCCAACCCGGAGAGCAAAATATCCCGCTGTCTCATAGTCATATCCCCGGCAGCAACCTGGATACTGATATTATACAGGAAAATCTCTCCATATATCTTCCGGACAGGAACAACAGACCTGTCCATCAGAATAAATGGCAACTTTGACTCTTTCAGGGCTCTACCTATCCGTTTTGCTCCATTTAAGTACAACCGGATCTGATGACTCTCTGTCCAGCAATGATTGATCCCTGACACAATCTGGCAGATGGCCATCTCGGTCTGCAGATCATATTCTTTTGAGGTAAGGATAAACAATCCTGTCAGGCGGCTTCCGATCTCCTCAAAACTAAACTCATCTCCGGCAGCATGAAAGGGCTTCAGGATGTCCTGTATTCCGCAAAACGCATCCTCCATCCCCTCTGACATTTTTAAGATCTTATCCGTAAGGTCATCGACCTCATATTCTGTATTCCTTGCAGAGATTACTTCCGCCAGCAGCTTTGCATCCTCCCTGTTCCTGACATGCTTAAGCGGATCGTAATTTATCCTATGTCCTGGTCGCAGGTCATACACCACTATCTCATATCCTATTAATTTGTCCTGCACCAATTCCAAAATCCGGCCGCCTGGATCGTTTACCACAAAAGACGAACCCATCCGCAGAATGTTTTCGGCTGTAAAGGTAACGGCATAGTCTTCGTCTGAAATAAGCAGTATATTTCCTGCTTCCGCGGAGAGTTTAAGGTTCTGCGACAGCACCAGCTCTTCCGTTTTCTTACCTTTTGCGGCATCTTCTTTACGGATTTCCTCCCTGTATGGCTCATACATCACTCTCCGGTACTTATCCAAATCAAAGGCATCAGTGCCAACATATGACGGGTAGAGTTCGTGCTGTTTCTTTAAAAAATGGCTTATAGTATTTCTTATCATCCTTTTACCTCCAGTTTTTCCGCAGAAAATCATATGCAGAAGCATGTTTTTTGCGGGGGATTGTTGGGTTTTCCTACAGATAAGTCCTGAGTCTGCTTTCGCAAGTTCGTGACCTTAGTCATGAGTGACTTGACTCTTCCGATAGCCTCTCAACTGTTAGCAAAAACTCTTTTCCCTGTCTTCTTCAAATCCTCAAATATATAAACCAATTCTTCAAAGTCTCCCATTTCAGCCAGATCAGAGAAATATAAGTCACCGGAACGATCCAAAGATACACACTTTGAATTTTCAAATATATTATTCTTTATCATCCCAGTCGTCTCGAAGAATATCCCTTTCTGATTCGGAAAATCCAGTAAATGAACATAAAACACCGGCCGATCCAAATGGTTCTTGATCCTTTTGCAGGAAGTGGTACATCATTGGTTGCTGCTAAGATAATGGGTCGTAACGGTATTGGATTTGAGTTAGATGAAAAATATAGAGAAGAATGTATGAGGCGACTTGAAACAGAAGGGACCATGCCAGCATCTGTGTTTGATGAAATGAACGAAGACGCAGAAAAAAAATAATAGATGTTGCAGGAGGTTTACAATTGTCAGAGCAAATAGACAAAATAGTGTATTCTCTGCTTGAAAATCCAATAGAGGATAAGAAAATAGATTGCCAATGTTTTTTAAATGAAAACCAGAAAGAATTGGTGTTAGATGCATCTTCAGTTTTTGTTCAAAATATTATTGAGCAGGCTAAGAATTCTGCTGTAAATATTAAGAACAATGATGAGTTTGGAATGTGTCTTGCAGCATGGTTAAAGAAAAAGAAACGATTAAATATTGTGAAATGGGAATCAAATAATGTAAATTATCCTAAATTCATGTTATTGGGAACAGATAAAGGAATATTGGCTTATATTGATTTTTTTATCATACAGCAAACATCAGTGTGGATGATGCTACGGTTGGACGTGTGGGAATATGTCATTTGATGAAGGATTTAAGAAACAGGCTTCCTTTAATTGATTCTGATTTCACCTGGATTTGTTGCCATTTTTACAATTCTTACTATCATTGACAGAGGATATACCGTAGGGTGTGACAGATTTAATTTCTTCTTTGTCATATTATTTACTCTATCAAAATACCAAACATCAGTCGGGTTACGCCCTCCCCCTTCAGCCAGTCGTTTATCACCTTTTGTCAGATATGGAATTCTTACATCGTCTAAGTTAAAAATATAGTTGTCAATGTCTTTTACTCCCCATAGAATGTTTTCATATCTACCGGATAATCTGTTAGTACAGTTCTGCATGTTATTAAAGGTCCAGGTTATCATATTTCGTAGATACAATCCATTATCCTTAAAAATCTGATATCCCAAAAATGGTAAAGGTATGATCTCCTTTGAACTTCCAAGCGGAACTGGTGACAGATTTAAGAAAAACGCACCGTCCGGAGTAAGTATTCTACATACTTCCTTTGTCGTATCATTTATAAGATCCTGCCAATCATTCAACGCTATTTTATCCTTATATTTACCATACGACTTGCCTATATTATAAGGAGGAGATGTTACTACAAGACGAACTGAAGCATCTGGAACTGTTTTTAACAATTCTCTGCAATCGCCTGTTCTATAATCAAATTCCATTTTTATCCTCCACTTTACTTAATCTTTCATTGGCTATATCGCAATAATCCTTAACAATTTCATATCCAAGATAATGACGCCCAAGTTTTTTTGCAACAACTGCAGTTGTACCACTTCCCATAAATGGATCCATAATTATATCGCCTGGATTACTTCCAGTTAGAATTATTCGTTCTATCAATTGCTCTGGATACTGAGCTGGATGTGCAGTACGCTCTTGAAAATTTCCAGAAACCATAGACATTCTCCAAACATCAGTTGGATTCCTTAGCTGACTTTTATATCTATCAGGTCTGTAGTTCAGTACTGGAATTTTTACATCATCTAAATTAAATGTATAATTGTTCTTGTCTTTGACAAACCAAAACACAAATTCATATCGTGGAGCAAATCTTTTATTTGTAGAACCACCCCAATCAAAATTCCAAATAATCAAATTTTTTAAATACATATCACGAAAGAAATCTTGTATCCAAAACGGCGCTACTATCTCGCATCTATCAGTCTATTCTTAATATTTACCCAAATAGAACCATCATCTTTTACAACTCTCTTACACTCTGCAAAAACTCTTGAGAGCATCGTTCTATACTCATCCTCATCCATATTATCGCTATACTTTACGCCTTTGCTCTCAAGAACCTTTCCCTTTGCAGTCTTATTTCCATACCGGATGTCGATATTATAAGGAGGCGATGTTACTACGAGGCTCACGCTTTTATTTTCAATTTGTGTCATATCTTCACTTGAACACATATATATTACATCAATATTCATATCTGTTTCTCACCTTTACAATCAATAAAACTTTTTTCGTTTAATATGAGAGAAAAAGCTATTCTTGAAAAATATAAAAACAGCAAAAAAAAGACACCCACAGTTAATTCCGAACCCTGTGAGTGCCCAAAAACGAAAGGAATAATGATGGACAGTTTCTCTTGCTGTCCATATTTGTATTGTAGCAGATACTGCAAGTTGAACAAACTGATACGAAAAAAAACGCCGAGGGAGCTTTACCACTCCCCCTCCCTATCACAGATTCTCGACTTCCTTGATCAAGCTGAACATCTCATATCGTCCCAGTTCTTCTTTTAGCTTTTCGATGTCCACACGCAGTTTCAGATCCTCAATTCCGCAGCTGATGTCAATATCCCGCTTCATGGTCGCCAGCTTCTCACTTAAATATACCATCTCCCGGTTTGTCTTTAATGCTTTTAAAGGACTTCTGCCAATCCCCAGGTATTCTTTCCAAAAACCATTCAGCTCTTTTTCCTTTTTTGCAACTCCCTCACAGTCATCGATGGCTGCATAGATCTCATCCAGGGATTTATACTCATCCACCAAAGGGGCCGCCGCGGAAGAAACACCTTTGCATCCCGGTATCCCGTCTCCAGGATCTCCGGTAATTGCCAAAAGTACCGGGATCTGCTGCGGATACACACCTTCTTCTGCATATACGATTTCCGGAGTATACTCAAACACATTTGCCGGAAGGGATTCATATACATCGTTTCCAAAAAGCCCATAAGATTCCTTGAGCTGTTCCAGCTTATCCTTATTTACCACACGCCACATACGGTGTATTCACTTACAACCTGGAAGTAGTCATGGTCCTTGGTAAGTACGTAGGTCTGAAGATCCGGTCCCTCAAACTTCTCCACCAGTGAAGCTGCATAGTCATCTGCCTCGTAGTCGTCACTCATGAACACGGCACAACCGATCTCCTGAAGAAATTCCTCCATCTGGACAAACTGCTCCTTTAACGGTTTCGCGGTCTCTTTTCGGTTTGCCTTATAGAAGTCCGCTCCAAGCTCCGTCCTTCTGAACGTATCCCTGGTCTTATCAAACACAAAAGCTACATATTCCGGTTTTACATTCTTATATATCCCAAACAATGTCCGCAGCATGGTAAACATGGCATTTGTGTATTTCCCATCAGAAGTATGCAGGATCTGTCCGTAATGTTTCTCCTTCTCTTCTTCAGTTTTGCAAAAGTATACTTTTGGGAAGATTCCCGTAATAAGACGTAGACAGCATTGATGAGCCGTCTATGATCAGTAATTTTGGCATTTGTTTGTCCTCTTTTCTTTCCGCGGAATGCATATAGATTTCTTGTTTCAGAACATATATGCTTTCTGCGATAATCTTCGATATTATTCTTTGACTTTTTATTCCAAAACACTTCGAGAATCATAACCTAATGTGCTTCCGGAATCTGACTGCTCCTTCACTTTTCAGAAAAAGCACTAAACAATCTTCTATTTTATATCACACAAAGCCATGTTGCTGCAAGTGGGATATTTTCTCACATCATTAATGGCAATGTAATTCTCCGGCATAATGATCTCCCCATATGCTTTAATCCCTTTTTCTCACTTAGTTTTCGATCGTATATATCTGCGCCACCAATACCGCTTCCGCAGCTCATCACATACCAGACATTCTTCGCCCCGACAAATTCTGTTTGTCCGATCCAATCAGAAACCACGCGCGGAATCCTCCATGTATAAGTAGGTACCACCACTATCAGATTCTCTCCTGTCTTAACAGACCTGGTATTGCCCGATTTGATCCGTTCGTTCATACAGAGCAGTTTTTCCTGCAGGCTGGCGGCAATCCTATCTGCTATATACTTACTGTTTCCTATTCCTGAAAAATAAATAACCATGACGCATCCTCCTTATATCCAAAAGATACCACATCCGCCCCGTTTTCTCAACCTCCACTGAAATCCTGCTCCCATACCGTTTATCCGTTTGCCATCAAGCTCACCACATATAGAAAGTCAGAAAAACACCGCGGATTTCTCTGCGGTGCTGTAGATTAATTTGTTTTTTTCAAAGAACTCACAAACTCTTCCTGCTCTCTGTCTTCCAACTCTCTTTCCTGTTTCGTCTTATTTTTTGATACAGAAATTATTACGAAAAGTAATAACACTGTCGATATGATAATCCAGACGATAAGTGCTGTTATGATGTATTTTTCCATGATCTTTTCCTCCACTTTTTTACATAATATGAAGAAAAATTCTCATGATTCTGGCACCTATCTTATCCGCGGAAACCCTTCCCTTTATTTTGGAACATTAGAGATCATTCTGCCAGATATACAAGACGGACGGAGATACTGCAGCGATTCCTGTAAACATATCTGTTTGGTATGCTGCCCATAGAAAACAGTCCTGCCAAAGAATAACCACCAATATAGTATTTCTTCTTATCTGAACAAAGCATCAGTATTTTTTCCAGTGTTTTAGTCGCTCCTCCGCCAAAACCGCCATCCTTAAATACAATCGGTGCCTTCCACGGCGAAAGCTCATCATTCCAATTATCAATCTCCACCGCAATATACCTGAAATCCGCGGAAGTTAACCTATATATTTCCCTTACCTCGTTCTCTATCCATGAAAGTTCGTGCTTCCCGACAGGCTGGATCAGAACAGTATCCGATTTTCCAAATTCATACGTTTTCATCCGTGCCTCCATCATACGTTAATTGATGTTTGTAGTATAGCATTTTGCAATACTACAATCAATGCATGAAACGTCAGGATTTTTCAATCCTTTTATCCATGAATACCTACAGCATGTTTTCACGGTACATCCTGTTCCTCAAAAAGTGAATTCGAATTCACTTTTTTAACCCTCTTCTTACTTGATACAAAAAAAAATCCCACTGACATGACACGCAATATCTACATGTTTGTCAGCAGGATTATGTTTTTTCTCCGCGGAGAATATTTCACTTATCCATCATACTCATCTTGCATGTTCGATTTTCTGATCCGAATATCAGCTCCGCAGCCCATCCGCGGATAACACCAGTCTTTCCATCATCATCATACAAGCTACCTTTTCTGTATTATTTTTAGTCTGTTTTTCTTGCCGCGGATGTTTCAATTCCAAAACCTCCAATTGTCTTAATTCTACAAAGTAAAAGCAAATATAAAAGATGACAAATAAAAGTAATTTTAAAAATATTTTTGTGATTTTATAAAATCGCTATTTCTTAAAACTGTATTTTGACGTAAAATTATAGTAAGAAAAGAAAAAAGGAGGTTTTTGTATGAATTTTCTTTTATATGTGGCAATTCCGGGATTCTTATAAAAAATTCAAACAGTCTTGTCCCTGTCAGTTCTTTATTTTATTTTTCGATAAAGTGAATTCTGTCTGGATAAAACCGATCCTGCTGAGGTCTTGTTTCTGCCGGATAACCCAGTGCAAACATGGAAAAAACTTTTACATTTTCCGGAAGATCCAGAAGTCTGTGAACTTTTTCCATGTGTTCTTCTACCGGAGCAATGCCAAACCATACTCCACCCAGACCAAGAGTATCTGTTTCCAGCCAGATATTCTCTTGGGCAATAGACATGTCAATCTGTGCAAAAGATGGTGCAACAAGTCCTTCTGTATGATAGACCGGTACGATTACTGCAGGTGCCCTGCTGCACAGCCGGTGTATGGTGTTACTTTGGATAATTTCTGGATTTTTTCTTTGTCTGTTACCACATAAAATTCCCATGGCTGCTGGTTACATGCACTTGGCGCCTGCATTCCCGCCTTCAGGATTTCCATGATTTTTTCTTTTTCTACTGGTTTATCTTCATATTTTCTTACACTGATTCTGTGAAAAATGCTGTTCATAGCTTTTCGTCTCCTTTACGAATTATTCAGATGATCCTATTATAGCATGTATATTTTATAAAGCCTCATATTTTTTCAGTTCTTCTGATATTTTACAGAAGAGCAGTCTCCTCTCCTGTAGAGTAATCGATCTGGCTGATAATCTCCCTGTTCTCCACCAGATAATTCATATATCTGCGAACGGTAATCCTGGAAAGATTTACTTTGCTGGCAATCTCATTGCTGCTGAGAAAAATCCATTTGTTTTCTTCCAGATAAGAACGAATCAGTTCCAGAGTTTGTTCCTGCATACCTTTTTCCAGAAGTGCTTTTGGCGAATAGAATGTACTCTGTACCAGCAGACAGTCAATTTCCGACTGATTCAGTTCTTTATCCTAAGTTGAAACAATTTTCATGTAATAAATTAACCAGTTTTGCTACTTCTTTATAATTTTTTTCCTGCTCCCATGCATCCAGAAGTCCCGACTGAAGCTTAATCCTCGTCTGCGCATCCAGTGCACTGAAAGGTTCATTCAACAAAAGCACTTCCGGATGTGCTGAACAAGCTCTGGCAATAGCCACTCCCTGTTTCATTCCGCCTGACAGTTCCTTGGGATACATTGTAACTATTATTTATCATATCCGCGGAAAAAGCTCCTCTTTTCCAAATACTTAGTTACCGGATAGAGGCTTCCGCGGAGAGAAACCGATTTACTGTTTCCAGGACATACAAGCAAGGATCCTCGGCCATTCAATGACCGAGTTGGTTGACTCCATTTGCAATTAAAAGCGAAAATAACATTTCCGGTCATATTACAAGTTGATCCCGGATCCTCATTTGGCATTTTTTTCAAATACCTTGCAAGTGCATCATCCAGTTATTTGATTTATGCTCATGTATCTGAGCAAGATAAGAGAGGATTTCATTATCCCACGTTCTCTCTGCCAGTTTGTGGTAGTTAAAGTCTCTCATAGGCTTTCCTTCTTTCTCCCAATTATATGGTGATTTTGGGAGAAAATTAATTCCCTCTGGGAGAAAAATCTCTTCCAAAAGACAATATCACTGTTATCAGTCTTCACTATCGGTTCTTCTAAGTCCAGCTAACCTTTGAGCAGTAACACAATATCCATTTTTAATGTCAGATATGTCGCAGTATCGTGCAGTCCGCCGGCAGAGCCGTAATTCATGTTTCATCTTCATCCTCTGGAATTAACTGTATCAACTTCTTTCCTTCAATAACAATTCCTGCAGGTATTTATTCTCCCTATCTGTTTTATCAGCTTTGTTTTCCAGCAGCTCTATTTCCTTATCGTATTCATCCAACAGCTTTTCATATTCATCTCTTTCCTCTTCAAAAACTCTTGTCTGTTTCAGGAAGAGGTCTGCCTGTTCTATCAGCTTATGCTCATATTCAGCAGAAGCTTCTTCATATCCTTCTTTTTTTCCGTCATACCTGCCGCTGTCATAGATCATCTTTCCGAGCGGATTGTCTTCCGTCAAGTCCTCTTTTATCATCCTTTTTACGCCACCGGAAATACTGCCTTCATCTACTATGTTTTTTACTGTATCGATGGTTCTTCCTATACCGGTACTTCTCCATAATCCACGCTTTAATCCCATGATATATCCTCCAATTCCAATCCAGAACCCTGGATCTTTTTGTTAAATCCGCCAAAAACAAATTCTTCCTTTATCCGGCGGATATATTCCGTATCGTTTATCAGCCTTTGTACTGTCACGATCAAACCTCCGATATCAAGCTGTCTGATGGCATCTTCATTCCCAGCGTACATATTGCTGCCTACCCATATGACATTGCTCCCGGTTGCGATCATATTAGAATACAGGACGATCTTCCTTGTCCTGGCACTATACAGATTAAGGGAGACATTCATGGATGGATCATACATCAGCATATGCAGAGTGCTGATCAGAAGGTTTATCAAATCAGCCAGTTTTGCGGACGTTCCAACCTTGAACATATCCCCTGCACTGATATATCCTGTCAACTTCTCTACCTGTGTATTGGAAAGGATAAGATTAGCACCCGGGATCTGTATCCCGCATGGGGTATAGAGATCCGTTCCAATATGGATAAGCTGCTTGATGAGCGATGCAATAAATGCACCCGGCTGATCTTTTGTTCTTTCAGCAACCTACTGCAGCATTACTGCCGTTGATCCATACGTAGCGATCCTTGGATCTTTAAAGTCAGAAGTATACACTACATGATTGGTCGTCAGTACAGGAACACCGGAGAGAAATGCAGGCGTTTTAACACAGGTGATCGTATTTGTCATAATATTCCCTGTGCCAAAGATCAACCCCAGGATTGGATCGTGCCCTAAGGTTGCAAATCTGTGATTCGCTCCCTTGAACAGGGAAAGCTTGTCATCAGGGATCATATCTGATATGTCAAAATCCCAGGTTCTGCACTTTTTCAATAGTCCTGCCAGTGCACCATCCGTCAATCCGGACGTAGCATCATAAGGAACTCCGGCTTTCGTGATAATATGTTCCATAGAAGCATAGTACGGCCTTTCATGCACAGGACCGCCTGTATTAAATCTCTTCAACAGTTTTTCCTGGAATTCGTGCAACTTTGTCTCATTCCGGTTTTGTGATCCGGCTGCTTCCGTCTTTGTCAGCTCATTTAGGATGACAATCCTTGCCATCTGTAATCCCACAGCTGCAAACAGAAACTTTACATCATTCCCCTTTAAGCCTGTCTGTGCCTCAAATTCCGCATCCAAATCTTCTAATATCTGATGGGAATTATGGGCGACCTCTGCGACCCTTATGCTTTCATCGGCCATCGAATGCATATTATGTAAAGTAACATCTGTACTTCTTTTTAACTTTTTTCTTCTTTCCCTTAATTCCTCTAAACTCAAACAGATCACCTACCTGGCTGATTTTATATTTTTAGATTCCCTTTTGAAACCATCCTCTCAAAGATCAAAATGATCTCATCTACGGTTGCATTCGTACTGCCTGTGATCCCGCCAATGCTGATTGCACTGATATCGTTCGTGATCACTGAATGCAGTTTCCATCCCTCCATCACATATTCTGTCAATACGTTAGTTTTTTCTGATTAGTCGAACCATTTCTGTTGTTAAGAACCCGGGCAACCGTATATTCGTAATGAGAAGCAGATCTTATCAGTTCCTCTTCTCTCTTTTTTCTCATCTGCAACATTCTCAATTACACTTATCTCCACAGCTTTATCCGCGGAAAGAATTCCTGGAGTTTCTTATACTTGACACCAGATATTGCTCACTACAACGAAAGCTACTCTTCATCTGTTCCAAACTCCAAGCACTTCTACCAGAATGCGATGACAAGTTAATATGAGACCTTGCACACCCTATCCGCGGAGAGGATCATCAACACTCATTACACCCTGTATCTAAATCCATTATACAGTCTCTGACATTGTACTTCAAGTTTTTCATCCCATCTTAATGTGCAACTTTATAAGATAATCCTGCTTCTGACATAGCCGATTCTTATATAGGCTTTTTAATAGGTTTTATCTCCGCGGAAGAAAAACTGCAATGCACTCATTCCCTTCTTTTAACAAAAAAGGGTTCATCCTGCTGCGGACACACAAGCAACATGGCACCGACTATACCGCCTCCGCGGAAAGGATCATCTGTACCGTAGCTCTTCTATATTTCCCACCTTATGATACCAATCGCTCTATCCGCAGCAGACTGCCTTTCATATACACTCATTAAGATCCACTATACATCTGCGGAAACCTCACCCAATTCATCCGCTCCTGCTGCCAGCATCCCTGCATTCTGACCTGTCACTTTCATTCCCCAATCCCATCCGCGGATACAACTACCACAACACTATATTCTCCCACCTTAACATGACATTACTCACAACAGTCGGGACATTTAACAATCCCACGCCTTCCCCTCTCTCCGCGGATAAATCATTACACCCCCACTTTAACCTGTCACCTGACCTCAAGACTTAGGCCAGAGACTGCATCCTGCTGCGGATATGGATATATCATCTGGATAGGGACCAACTCCTTATACCTGACATTCTCTCTATTCTCCTCTGTCCCATCTTAACGTGTAATCCCTGGCCTTCCAGTATCCCACCTTAATATGTAACCCCACATCTTTCCAGCACCCCACCTTAACATGTAGTTCTGGCTTTCCAGATATCCGCGGATAAACCAAGCCTTAACCAACAGCCCCACCTTTACCTGACACTGCTACTGAATTCTCCGCGGATAAACATTTCACCTTTATCTGACACTATAACTCTATCGGGGCTTTGGATATCATCACAACTTAATCTGATACCATTATAGCGTTTTTTACCACACCTTAATATGGAACTTTTATTACATATCCGCAGATCAATATCACCAACTTCCCTGCTACACACTCCACCTTTATCTGGCACTATAACTCTATCCGGGCTGCGGATATCATCACACCTTTATATGTCACTACTATTGCGTTTTCTATCACACCTTAACATGGAACTTTTATTACATATCCGCGGATCAATACCCCTGCATCCCTGTTACACCTTAACCTGTTACTTTTTATCTTCTTTAGTTACAGCTTAACATGGAACCCTGCTTTTCCGCGGATACCCCACCTTTATCTGGTATACATATAAAACAGCTTTCCCCACCTTTACATGGCACTCTTTCCGCAGATTATCATCACACCTTTATCTGGCACATATTCTTTCTTTACCATTCCACCTTTATATGACACTATTTTTTATATTCTCCGCGGATATTATCCCACCTTTATCTGTGGCTTTACTGCTGCATCTGTCCCCACCTTTATCTGGCACTTTTTCATCACATCTCACGCTGGCACCTGCTCCGCGGAGGGCCTTTTTACATCCACCTTTACTTGTAACCTTTACTCTCCATCTGCTTTCATATTATTCCACCTTAATGTGTCACTTCCCCAGGGCTTCTCCGCGGAGTATTTCTACCCACTTTAACATGGTATCTTTCTCTCTATTTTATCACACCTTTACATGACACTGATTCTTTTTATCATAACTCGGCAGTATTACTCTCCGCAGCTTCTCCAAGGCTTTTCCGCGGAGGGGTTTTCACATCACTTTTCGCTTTCAACCAGTCTTTCACACATCTTTCCCTGGCTTTTCTTCAGATAATCACGTTTTAACAAGGTTTTCTTAGGATTTTCTTATATCCACGGCTTTTCCGCGGAAGAGGAGCTTTAGCAGGGTTTCTTTTCTACACACTGGATCAACTTTCCATATCTCTCCGAGGCATATCCGCGGAGGGCTTCAACCACCAGATTTTCCTCTATTTCCCACCATTTTTTTATCCGCAGCATATCCGCGGAAGGGATTTTATTAAGCGTATGGTCAAAATAACACAATCCTGTTCTATCTTTAACTCACCAAGGTATAACCCCCTGGTTCCAAAGACTTATTACAACAATCCTGTCTTTTTCTTATCCGAGGCATATCCGCGGAGAATATGACTCCCACAACTCTTTCTAAGACATAACTAAATTGTCTCACAATACTTTTCCGCAGAATAACAAAGTCTAGTTTCCGTACACTTATTACGGAATTTGATTTCTCCCAAAAAATCCCTTATCTTCCAAACAAAACACCCAAAATAAATCCGTAAGTATATACGGAATCTGCATTTTTTCCTCGTTTTTAGCCTGTTCTGTTCTAAAAATGCCATTTTTTCTCCCAAATTTTAAATTCCGTAAGTATATACGGAATTTACCCTCAAAACCCTTCCTCAGGCTCTGTAGAAGATCATTTTTCAGCCTGTTTCCTGTCCGAAAACAGCATTTTTACCTAATTTTATCCGAACAGTAGATTATTAATCCTGTTTTCTGAAAACTCTTTCATTTAAAAAATCCCGTAAGTATATACGGATTTTCATTCCTGCTCTTTCTGTTCATATTAAAGAAAAACATTATAAAAAGGAGTAAAACGTTATGGGATACTGTTTTATGGATATAAAAAAGATCAAGTCTTTGAACGTTATGGCGGCCAAATACAAACACAATTACAGGGAGATCACTGTCCCCAATGCAGTCCCGGAACTGTCCGGGATGAACAGGGAGCTTGTTCCTCTTATAGGGAAAGACGGAAACCCAGTCGACTACAACGAGGCGTTCAAACAGAAAATGGAGTCTTTAGAGTATTACAAAGACCACAAGCTGCGGAGTAATGCAGTCCTGGCATACGAGATCGTCACTACCTTCTCCCACGAGGATGCCGGAAAGGTAGATGTAGAGAAATGGCAGGAGGACAATGTGAAATGGTTAAAAGACACGTTCAACCTGACTCCTGAGAACGGGAACTGCGTATTGAGTGTCATGTACCATGGGGACGAGTACGGAAATGTCCACTGCCACTCTCTCGTAGTCCCCGTAAATGAAGAAGGCAGGATCTGTGCCTCCCGGTTTACTGACGGTGCCGCTGCCCTGCGCCGCCTGCAGGATTCCTACGCAAAGGCATGCAGGAACATGGACTGAAAAGAGGGATCGAGCGTTCCTCCGCAAAGCACCAGGACATCAAAAAGTTTTATACCAAGCTAAACCAGACCATGGACATTCCACGTCCTGAACGGGGCGAGTCTGCCAACTCCTTCCGTGAAAGGATCCTGTCCCTGATCCAGGAGGAACGTGCCGCTTCCCTCCGCGAGATGCTGAACAAGGAAACAAAAATGCGCCAGGAGTTAGACGAGCAGAACGAACGGGCCAAGAAAGCAGCCATGAACATCGTTTCCTCCCAGAGGGCTGAGTTCAAAGAGGAGGAAGTAAAATTAAGACGCAAAAATCAGGAACTCTCCGATCAGGTTGGAAAGCTGGAGAAAAAATACATGGAGATGGACAAGCTCTGCGGAGAAATGAATACAAAATACCTGAAGTTAGAAGAAAAAAGCAAAAAGACGCTACAGGACTTACACAAGGTGGAAAGGTTAAAAGAAATCGTTGAGGAGAACACCTACCGGAACCAGGTTATGTCCTACATGAAAGACGAAATGCCAGAGTTTGCAGAGAAAATGGATCAGGATTATGAAGCTGCCAAACAGATGTATGAGTCAAGGGATGTTACCCTGGACAGATAAAATACAGCCCATTTTGTACATTAACATCTCTCTAAATTAGAAGCTGTATGCTTTAGTTAAACGTATTTTTCGTACAAATGAACAAATCAACCTGCTTACAAAACAAAGGAGAAAAAGATGATAAGAAAAAGTTTTACAAAATTAAAGAGGATTATATTCTCAGGATTAGTGATGTCTCTTTGCACATTTGTCTTTAATCCTACTACCCCGGCAAATGCAGCATGGTGCAGGAAAGCGAACCGAACGACGATTGGACGACCGCGGATAATCTTTCCCTTAATACATGGGTAAAGGGAACCATGAGACGCAAAGCTGACGACCGGTATTATCGTGATAAGGATTATTACAAATTCACAATTTCTCAAACAGGAGAAACATCCATTGAGGTGAACTTCCCGCCACTGATTTCTGCGAACAGAAATCAATGGGGGCCTCTGGGGGCCTCTTTCATGCACAGCCGGAAGGTATTGCCGAAACAAAACGGATCCCGGTTGCGGGATTACTCAAGGGGTTACTTGCGGTTTTGCAGTTCACCTTGCTTTCACCTGGGTATGCCGTCAAAATCCCAAACTGTCCTCAAAGCAGCGGCCGGAGCCGGTACCCATCGGAAGATAACGGTCATTCTCTCTCATACCTTTAAGATGGATATGCCCGATCTCATCCTTGGACGGGAAGTTCTTCCTCTGGTTTCCTTCCGGTTTCCGGTTCAGGCACATCCATACGATCTATTATTATATCTTAAATAGTTGTTGCGTTTCCCTGTTTGCGGGCCGCCATCTGGTTAAGTATGACTGTAAGTTTTTTCAAAAAACAATTACGGTCCTGTCCATTGCAGAACTCTTCTTTCATGTACTTGTTCATATCTGTAATGCATTCAAATTCAGAGTATGGTATTTTACGGTAAAATTTGTAAGGGGGCTGGCCTTTCAGGTATCTTGCCAGAAACCTCCACTGGGACCAGTGATGCCTGTCCTTGTTTGCCTGCGGGATCAGATGCCGGATATCCTTCGGAGGACGCTCTTTAAATCCCATGGCCCTCCGGCCAATGGCCAGTGCTGCTGCGGTATGTATGGAGATCCCATAGTGACGCATATACTTGATCTTTCCTATCTGGGAGGTAAATGCCGGGGTTACCCTGCACAGACCGATGCCGTATTTATACGACTTGGACTCTGCAAGCCGGGTGATCTGCGTATAAGCAAACTCCGACAGCTTCCGGTTCACCTCTTTGTTCCCATACATAGACTCGTTTTTAATATCCTTCAGGTTTTCCATCGCAACAGGTTTGTATCTCTCCCGGGCACGTTTATATACCTTCTCAAGTGCCAGGGACAGGATCTGTTCCCTCTGCTCACTTGTTTTCCCCGTAAGGTTAAAGGGGATCACTTTATGGTAGATAAGGTTTCCATGCCTGTCTGTTTCTGCCACCGCAAGGTGGTCTACATTTGTATCGAAAGCAATACATCCGTCTGCGTAATATTCATTTTTTCTTGAGAGCCCCTGGTCTATGGACACCATGCATTTTACAAGGATCCGGTTCCCCGCATCTTCAAACCTCCAGGCGACTGCCTTCCTGTCAGTGCTGTTTAGTGCCTCATTTACAAGATCCTGTCCATATGGAAACACGACCCTGTCTATCTCATAGGTGACAGCCCGGAGGACGGCTTCTTTTTTCGTCTTACGGCTCTTTGTCTTCACAGGGATCCTGGTCATGGAATCGTAAAAAAGCGTTTTTGTCCCCGTATCATATCTGACCACGCAGTTACCCTGTATGATGCCGGACCTTCCCGGGATCGTCATGCCATGGTTCCTGCGGCTCCGGAACTTTTTCAGCCATTCCTCATGCCTGCCTGCGTAGACAGTGTCCTGCTGTTTGAAGAACTTCCGGCTTCCAAAACAGACGGACGGATGCCCGCTGTCAAGCTTTGCCTTCACTTTTAAAAGCTCATGCTCATGCCGGGTCTTCCTTTGCTCTATGTTATGGATCCTCTGTTTTAACCGTTTGATCTCAGGGTCGAGGTGCTTTACCTCAAAAAGATACTGGTTTGCAAATTACGCTCAAACGGAATGCCAGTTCCGCTACTGCGGAACGGCTATTCCATTTTTAACGGTACGAAGTACCGCTAGATGATATCATTCTGTTTCACGCATATTTATACCGTTCATTTCCAGA
>ENA-OQIR01000029-OQIR01000029.1-human-gut-metagenome-genome-assembly--contig:-NODE-29-length-58067-cov-5.509147_pt1 | contig 58067 bp, 54 predicted proteins | sample MGYA00242580_ERZ504745 | MGnify/ENA primary metagenome ERZ504745 (study PRJEB26092, sample SAMD00036214) | human gut metagenome | host: Homo sapiens | study: EMG produced TPA metagenomics assembly of...
AAAAAGAAAAATAAAGATAATATATTTATAAAATTGCTTAGTGCTGTACCAATTCTGTTTGCGTCAATATATATATTTATGACAGTTGCATATGATAATAATAATGCAAAATGGTTATGGATAAATGAAAAGCTGAGCGACAGGCTTGAGAATTCAAAAAAGGGATTCGGAATAAATGGGTTTAATCTATTTGGAAAATATATTGAGGAAAAAGGATGGGGAAAAAGTGTAGTTGAAAGACCGGATTATTTTTTTCTTGATGATTCCTATATACGAATACTATTGGAATATGGTATTATAGTATTTGTGGTTGTAATGGCAATATTAATTATTGTGTCACGAAGAGCTGCTTATGCCGGTCGTATGACCATGGTTTTTGCCATTGCATTTATTTCATTACATTCATTTATGGAACACCATTTATTAGATATAGCGTATAATCCGTTTATTTTATGTGTGTTTGCCGATTTGAGTATAAAGAAGGAGAAAAAGAATGCATGATTCTAACAAACGTTAGTGAGATATATTGCAATTATTACAGACATATTAACAATGTTTGCAGTTTATCTGGTTGCAAATTATATAAAGTTCGGTAATTTTAGAACAGGACTAAATAATCCGCAAGATTATTATTTAGGAGTGTTTACAACATCTTTGATATTTTATATAATAGTCTATTTTTTCATACCTTCACGTGAATCAATAATATATCGCAACTGGATACAGGAAGTGTTTGATGTGGTGAAAATGGAGATATATATAATTGCTCTTACTGTTGGATATTTTTTTATTACACAGACAAGCTGGTATTATTCACGAGTTCAGATGGCTATATATTTTGGCGGAAGTATAGTATGTGTTATTATAACAAGACAGATTTTGAAACGATTCATTTTGAAATCGTATCATCGTTCGGGATCTAACGAAAAAATTATGCTTGTTACAACTTATGATCAAGTTTCTGATGTTATGAATAAGATTAAACAAACTCGTAACTGGTATTTTAGAATTTCGAATTTAGCTATTGTAGACAAAAATGTTGTTGGTGAAGAATTAGAAGGTCTTGAGGTAGTAGCAAACTGTGATAATCTGATACAGATTGCTTCTACATCTGAAATTGATACGGTATTTTTTCATGTAGATGATGAAGTGCCTCTTGATTATAAGGGATTGATTAGTCAGATACGCTCTATGGGAAAAAATGTGCGTGTCAGATTAAAAGAGTATAGTTATGCTCATGGTAATAGAGAATTGGAATTTCTTGGGAATTTTGCTGTGGCAACATTTTCGTCAAGACATTATAGAATCAGGTATGTTGCGATTAAGAGAATATTTGACATAGTTTGTGCTATTGTGGGAATGATGATTTTTATTCCAATGTATTTTATTATGGCAATAGGTTTATTTATAGAAGGAGATCCCGGTAGTGTTATTGTTCAGACACTTCGAGTGGGCAAAAATGGTCGAAGATTCTATATGCTGAGATTCAGAACCTTGAGAAAAAAAGGCATTGAAGCCGGTGCTGGGAATGGTATACCACAATATACAATTATGGGCAGATTTATTAAAGCATTGGGTATGGAAAATTTGCCTAATGCGTGGAACATCCTTTGGGATAATATGTCTGTTGTAGGTGTTAATGCCCCAACTTTGCCGGAGTTTTTGGAGTATTCGCACAAAAATAGAAATGTAATGAGCATGAAACCGGGAATGATAGGATTATGGCAGGTTCAGAGAAAACATTTTACAAAGGAGCAATCTGATGAAAATTATGTGGATAATTGGTCACTTTTTATGGATTTAGGAATTATTGTCAAATCTTTAAAATTATTTTTTACTAAATAAAGCGAGGTAATTATGAATTATTGGATAATTGCAACAATAGTAATTTGCTTATTTATATGGTATATTGTTAAATGCTGGTCAAAAAGTTTTGAAATAGTAAATGAAGGGGCACTCGCTCAGGAAAGAGAAGCAATACTTGAAATAATAGAACAGGAAAGACCGTTGGAGTATGCTCATATTTCAAATATTGATTACAGGCAGAAAAAGAAACATATATATCATTTTATAAAAAGATTGACAGATATAGCTGGTTCATTGGTGGGAATTATTCTGCTTTCACCAATATTTTTGCTTTTATCATTTTTGGTCAAAAGAGAAGATGGCGGGAACATTTTCTATGGACATATCCGTGTTGGATATCATGGAAAGAAGATTAAGGTTTATAAGTTTAGAAGCATGAAGATGAATGTTAAAAATCTTGAAAAACTTCTTACACCAGAGCAGCTAGAGCAGTATAGAACAGAATTTAAAATAGATAATGATCCTAGAATAACAAAGATTGGTAATGTGCTTAGAAAACTTAGCCTGGACGAATTACCGCAGTTGTTTAATATTTTAAAAGGTGATATTTCTATAGTTGGACCGAGACCTATAGTGGAAAAGGAAACACAGATATATGGGGATGATGTGGAAAAGCTTCTTAGTGTAAAGCCAGGATTGACGGGGTATTGGCAGGCTTATGCCAGAAATAACGCCACATACGAAAGCGGTGAACGTCAAAAAATGGAGATGTATTATGTTGAACATAATAGTCTTTGGCTTGATATAAAAATTTTATTTAAGACAGTTATTTCGGTAATAAAGAAAGAAGGAGCACAGTAAGAATGGATATAAAAATAATTGTGGCTACACATAAGAAATATTGGATGCCATCAGATGATATATACTTACCGGTTCATGTTGGGAAAAAAGGAAAAACAGATTTAGGTTATCAGGGTGATGATACAGGAGATAATATCTCAGATAAAAATACTAATTACTGTGAATTGACGGGATTATATTGGGCATGGAAGAATTTGAAAGCAGATTATAAAGGATTAGCTCATTATAGACGGCATTTTATGGTTAAGGGTTCTAAGGGAACCAAGGAAGAGAAAGTTCTTAATCGTCAACAATTGGAAGAATTACTTAAAAAGACAGATATTATTTTGCCAAACCCGAGAAATTATTTTATTGAAACAAATTATAGTCAGTATGTACATGCACATCATGCACAGGATTTGGATGTTACAAGACAAATTTTGGATGAAAAGTATCCTGATTATGTAAAGGCATTTGATGAGACTATGAAAAGTACCATTGGTCACAGGTTTAATATGTTTATCATGAAATCAGAACTTTTTGACAGCTATTGTGAGTGGATGTTTGATATATTGTTTGAATTAGAAAAAAGACTTGATATATCCGATTATAGTGCTTATGATGCCAGGGTTTTCGGGTTTGTAAGTGAAAGACTTCTTGATATATGGATTAAAACAAATAAGTTGACGTATATTAATATACCGGTTGAATTTATGGAAAAACAGAACTGGTTAGTAAAGGGAACTAAATTTCTTGAGAGAAAGATAGGTATACACGGATGAAACCTTTAATAAGTGTTATTTTGCCAATATATAATGTTGCACAATTTTTGCCAAGATGTATAGAGTCTGTTTGTAGTCAGACTTATGACAATTTGGAGATAATTCTTGTAGATGATGGTTCTCCTGATGACTGTGGCGACATCTGTGATAAATATGCAGAAAAAGATAATCGAATTGTAGTAGTTCATAAACAAAATGGCGGCTTGTCTGATGCCAGAAATAAGGGGGCAGAGATAGCAAATGGTGAATATATTACATTTATCGATTCAGATGATTATGTTACAGATACATATGTAGAGTATCTGTATTCATTGATTGAGAAATACCATACTCGCATGTCACTATGTACACATACAGTAGTATTTGAAAATGGCAAAAATATCGTATATGGAAATGGTGGAGATGAAGAACTTTCGACAGAGCGATGCCTAGAGAGGATGCTGTATGATGATGTTATCAATACATCAGCTTGGGCTAAATTATATGAGACTGAGATGGTCAGAAAATTTCCTTATCCAGTAGGAAAATTGTTCGAGGATATAGCTACAACATATAAGTTTTTATGGAGTGTGATAGAATTGCATGTGGATATAAAAGTCAGTATTTTTATATGCTAAGAAGCTCGTCAATTGTTTATCAAGAATTTAATATGAAAAAGTTAGAGCTTCTTGAAATGACGGATATCATGGCAAAGGATGTATTAAAGGAATATCCTCAGCTTAAGATTGCGGTGCAAAGACGACAACTTTATGCCAGGTTTAGTACGCTTAATCAATTCCAAAATGTAAAAGGGCATAAGAATGAAAAAAAAGAACTGATATCATATATTAGGATGAATAAAGGTTGTGTATTAGGAAATCCAAAAGCACCTAAGAGAGACAAATTTGCAGTTATGGCTCTTGGTATGGGGTATCCAGTGTATAGGTTATGTTGGAAGTTAGCAGGAAAATAGATAGCAGGAAATAAATATGAAAAAAATATTAATTGGATATCTTATAGATGGGAAGAATAGTGGGATAGATAATTATATCCTCAATATTATTGATCAGATTAAAAATGATAATGTTAAAATAGATTGTTTAACTAATCATATAGATAATGAATTGAAAAGCAGATTAGATAAATTAGGAGTTGGACTTTTGGAAATACCGACTTTAAAGCACCCTTATAGCCATTATTGTGCCATGAAAGCCATTATTCGAAAAGGAAAGTATGATATTGCATATTTCAATATATCAGAGGCCTTTAATAGTCTTGGTTTGCTGGCTGCACATAGATGTGATGTTAAGAAAATTGTTGTACACAGTCATAGCTCAGGGGTGAATTCACATTCAAAGACGGTAAGATATATTAAAACATTTTGTCACACAATAATGAAGCATTTGATAGTGGGAAGATGTGCAACCGACTTCTATACATGTTCATATGTTGCAGGAGAATGGATGTTTCCCAAGAATGTACTTTCTAGTCAGAAGTTCCATATTATGAATAATGCGGTTAAGGTTGAACGATTTAAATTCAGCGAAGAAATTAGACACAAAAAACGTGTTGAGTTAGATCTTGAAAATCGTATTATAATTGGACAGGTTGGAGCATTTTCCTATCAGAAAAATTCAGAATTCGTAGTTGATATAGCAGAGGCATTGCATAGGAAGAATCCCAAAACTATGGTACTGATGATAGGTACAGGTAGTGATTTTGATGAAATAAATAAAAGGGTTAAAGAAAGAAAGCTAGAGAATGCTGTACGATTGATGGGATCAAGAAAAGATGTAAATGAATTAATGCAGGCTATGGATATTTTTATTCTGCCTTCTAGGTTCGAGGGACTTCCTATTGTAGCAATTGAAGCACAGGTATCCGGACTAAAGGTTATAATTAGTGATAGGATTTCTAAAGAAACTGCATTGAGTGAAAGGTGCAAGTTTTTATCAATATCTGAATCGGCTGATAAGTGGGCAGAGGCAATATTGAGTAATATTTATTATGACAGAGATTCGCTTAATTTGTCAGAATGTAAATATTGTTTTGATGTTGTTCAACAAAACAATGCAATAAAAGAAATTTTTAATTTTTAAAATGTATTTATGCATAAAGATGCGAAGGAGAAATTGATTAATGAAGAGATGTGATACTGTAATGGAAAATATAATAACGTGGTTTAAATACTTATATATTTTTCATATAATTTGTGCAGGAAATAGTTTATTATTTGATACACCTTTATTAAAAGTCACTTCAGTATTAGTTTTGATTTTGGGAGTTGTAGCGGTTTTTTGGAGAATTTTACAAATAAAAAAATATATACAATATCCATTTATAAAAATGTATATAATTTTTTGGCACTGTTTATAATTACGTGTATTATTAATTTCAAATATGGTGTGACAAACAATATGAAAATAATAATATGGATGACATTTCAATTTGTGCTATTGTATTTATTTGATTTGAAAAGAGATAAAAAATTTGTAACAAAAGAATTTAGGTTTGTTATATTGGAAATCCTGATTATAACATCTATTATGAATATAATAGGTATAGGAATGCTTTTTGCAAACTATGGCTTTAATCGCATTATAAGTGAATCAAAAACATTTATTGTTGGTGTAGCTTATTGGGGAAGGTTGTATGGGATTCATACCGATCCTAATTATGGAGCCATATTAACGACAATAGCATTGATTATAAGCTTGTATTTTTTCTTTAGTAGTCAAAAAAAGTGTATAAAAGTTAGTATGGTTATCTCAATACTTATTCAGTTAATGAGTATTAGCTTTTCTGCTTCAAGAACTGGAATGATTTGTGTTATTATAAGTATGCTTGTGTTCTTCTTCCTGTATACTTTTAATAAAAGAAAAAAAATTATGACAGCTATTGTAGTTGCCATTATTGCTGTTGCTGTTGCAATGGGGGCACAACAGGGGATTAAGGCTGGATATAATGGTTATGTGGCAGCTGTGGAGAGCTGGAATCATGCACATGGGTCTGATAACGACAAGGAAGATAATAAAAATAAAATAGAAATTGGAAGACAAGAGGAATTGGAGGGAGATGTAAGCAACAGAAGATTTGATCTTTGGAATAATGCATTTGAACTTTTTAAAACAAGTCCAATCTTTGGAATAAGTTTTGGAAATAATGTTACGTATGCAGGAGAAAAACTTCCAAATTGCTACATGTTAACCAATGGATTTGCCGTTTTTGACGCGTTTCATAATATGTTTATGGACCTGTTATCTTCTCAGGGAATTGTAGGAACAATAATGTTTTTACTTATTATGATATCATCATTGATTTATATTCTAAAAAATTATAAGTTTATTAAAGATGAAGATATCCTGAAGTGCATTGCACTGTTTAGTGGATGTATTACAATTGTTGCATCAAGTATGTTTGTATCGGAAATATTATATGTTAATAATGAAACTACGGTTGTATTTTGGACGTTATGGGGATTTTTAATATATTTTATTTATAAAAATAAAGAATCAGGTGAAGTAAATGGGATTAGTGAAGAGAATTAAATATACTATTTCAGCAATTAAGTTGATTCCGTATAAAATCCTGTATGGAAATAGATTGAACACTGGAAAACAAATTAATCTTGGTTCTAAAACAAAAATTGTCGTGACTAAATGTGGAAAAATTGAGATAGCAAATGATTTTGAAAGCAAAAGATTTTGTTATCTAAGTGTACAAAGCGGTTGCATGATAATAGGACAGCATTGTTTTATGAATCAGAATGTAAGTGTGACGTGCTTGAAACAAATTGAGATTGGAGTAAATTGTATTATTGCGAACAATGTAGTAATGGTTGATCATGATCATGATACTGTCAATGGTGGATTTGTTTCTGCACCAATCAAGATAGGTGATAATGTGTGGATTGGTGCAAATTCTGTAATATTAAAAGGTGTAACTATCGGTAATAATGCGATTATTGCTGCTGGCAGTATAGTAACTAAGGATGTTCCTGCTAATGCAATTGTTGGAGGTTGTCCTGCAAAAGTAATCAGATATAAAGAGGGATGAATATAATGAAATTGTCCATAATTGTACCTGTGTATAACAGAGAGAATTATATAGAATCATGTTTAAAAACTTTACTTCAGATTCAGAGTGATGAAATTGAAATTATAATTGTTGACGATGGATCCATAGATAATAGTCTGGATTTGTGTCGTGGCTATGAAAAAATAGACAAAAGGATAAATGTATACCATAAGGAAAATGGTGGAGTGAGTTCGGCACGTAATTATGGAATTAATCATGCATCAGGCGAATATTTGATGTTTGTAGATAGTGATGATATGATATGCGTAGAGACTATTTCAGATTTTATGAAAAAGAAATGGGATAAAGATATATATTTATTTGATTATTATACGGATAATGGTGAGTTAAGTTATTGTAAACGTGATTTACCGAAGGAGCAGGAAAATGAAAATTTCCTGCTCCATGCATTTTTAATGTTGAAAAACAATATGATTTGGAATAATATTTATAAAACATCTGTAGTGAAAACAAATAATATTTTATATAAAGAAAGTATAAAAATGGGTGAGGATTTGTTATTTAATCTTGAATATGCCAATTATGCAAGTAATTACGAGTATATAACGCAACCATTGTACAAGTATAATGTTGAAACAGTTGGTAGTGCTTTAAAATTGACAAGATTGTCATATATTCATGATTATACACAGATTTATGATTATTTGTTAACGTATTATTCGGAAAAGAAATTCGAAAAGTATAAAGATGTTGTGTACTTTATGAATGGCATATTTATGAATCTTGCAGGAGCTGATTATGATTTAAAACATCCGTTTATAGAGGAATTTGAGAAAAGTCAATTATATACAGATATTTCAAAAGAATCTTTGACAAGTAAAAAGCTTAAGCTTAAACAATGGTTTATAGTAAGACATATATATCGAAATAGGCTTATGAAAGAATTTGTAAAAAAATTATTTATTTAAAATCAGAAGGGCGGCCGGTATGAATGCAAAAAAAGGAATTTATAATATAGTATTTGGTATTTTAGGACAAGCTTTAACTGTTGTATTTGCAATTATTGTTCCTAAGGTTATTATTGAATATTATGGTTCAGAGGTGAATGGACTTTTATCTTCAATTTCTCAGATATTGGTATATCTTGGATTATTCGAAGCCGGAGTAGGTACCGCATCGTTACAGGCATTATATCAACCGATAGCTGAAGGTGGGAAAAAAGATATAAATTCTATTTTATCAGCAACTAATAAATATTATAAAAGAACTAGTAAGCTTTATTTTGCAGCGTTGGTTGTTTTTTCTGTAATATATCCATTTGTAGTAAAAAATAGTCTTAATACGTTTTTGGTTATGGCATTAATTTTCTTTGGAGGATTAGGAAATGTTGTCAACTTTATGTATCAGGGAAAATATAAAATATTACTTCAGGCTGAAGGGAAATCCTACATTGTTACTAATATTACAACAATTGTTAATGTGTTGATAAATGTTGGAAAAATAATACTTATTATTGCCGGATTTCAGGTCCTTGCAGTTCAGGTTGTATTTTTTGCATTTAATGTATTGCAAATGGCTTTGTTCGAAATATATATTCATAAAAATTATGGCTGGATAGATCTTAGTGTTGAACCGAATGAAGCGGCAATTTCACAAAAAAATTCTGTATTAATTCATCAAATTTCAACTTTGGTTTTTTCAAACACAGATGTATTGGTATTATCTGTTTTTCAGGATTAAAGGTTGTAAGTGTATATACCGTCTATAATTATATATATTCTACAGTACTTAATTTGTTTAATACAGTAAACAATGGTCTGGTTTTTTATTTGGGACAGAATTATCATAAGGGAAAGGAACATTTTATTCACATATATAGAGTGTTTGAACTGGATATTACGGTCTTTGGGTATTATGTATTTACAGTGATTGGAGTATTAACACTTCCATTCATGAATCTGTACACTAAGAATATGACAGATTATAATTATATAGATAAGCTTTTGCCTGTTTTATTTTTGACTATCCAGTTACTTAGCATTGCTCGTTTTGCATCTAATAATTTGATTAATATAGCTGGACATTTTAAAAAGACACAGTCACGTTCAATTGCAGAATCAGCAATAAATCTTATAGTATCATTTTTAGCAGTATATAAATTTGGAATTTATGGTGTTTTGATAGGAACTATTGTTGCTATGGTTTATCGTACTAATGATATGATTATATATGCAAATCATAGAATATTACAAACTTCGGTGATTTCCAGTTATAGGATAATGATAGTTAACATATTAACAGCTGTTTTGTGCATGATTTTATTTTATGATAAAATTCATTGGGCTGGAAGCTATATGCTATTAATAGGTGCTGGAATTGTCTATGGAATAATTATTTTAGGAATTTTTTTAGCGGTAAATTTGATTTGCAATTGGAATCTTATGAAAACCAATTTTAGTATGGTTAAGCAGCTGATAAAGAGAAAAATTGCTTGCTGATTCATTGTAGGTTATAAAAGAGAGAGGACAAAAATATAATGTCAAAAAAAAGAGTTGGTTATTTTGATGCATTAAATGTAGTGTCATGCATTGCTGTTGTTACAATGCATGTGAATGGTACTTCATTATATACATTTCATCATAGCGTTAGCTGGTTGAGTAGTCTGTTTATAGACTGTTTATGTTATTTTGCGGTTCCTGTGTTTTTTATGTTAACAGGGGCAACACTTATGGATTATCGTAAAAGATATAATACATATGAATTTATAAAAAAACGTTTCAGTAGGACTATGATTCCGTTTCTATTTTGGAGTGTGGTTGCTATTGTATGGTGTGTTCTGGCATTAAAATGTTTGAAATGGTCTGGTGTATCAAGTCCAATTAAACTTATAAATGTTATATTTAATGTTAGAGCGTTTAATATATATTACTTTTTTATAGATTTATTTGCAGTATATTTGTGTATCCCAGTTTTGGGAATAATTCCATCACAAAAAAGAATTGGTAAAAAAGGAGTTTTTACATATTTGATTCTTTATACGTTCTTGAGCAGATCTTTATTACCAGTGCTGTTTTCGATAATTGGAATTGATTGGAATCAAAGTTTAAATAATCCATTGGGTGGGGATATATTATTTTCGTATTGCTGGGATATTATCTTGCAAACACACAGATGGAATTAAAAGTGCGGAGAGTAATATATTTATTTGGTGTTATAGCGTTGTTTTTTCAATTTGGAATTACGGCATATTTGTCGTTTAGAGATAATTCAATTAATGCAACGTATAGAGGGTATACTAATTTTCCCACAGTGATATATGCGGTGGCTATTTTTACGGCATTCAAATATTTTAAATGGGAGAATTATGAAAAATTTAATTCTACAATTATGCAATTATCGGGGGCGAGTTTTGGAGTATATTTGATACATAAATACCCTATATATGTGCTATGCTATATTTTTAGTATTAATGAGTTTTCTACTGCTTGGAGAATAGGTGGTATATTTTTGACATACGGATTATCTGTAATTATAGTTAAATTATTACAAAAGATACCATATGTGAACAAACTTATACCATAGTGAAATGTTAAGAAAATATTAAGAAAATAATTTACATTTTATATAAAATCAAGTATAATTATAGAGCATTTTGTGGGCAGAATGCTCTTTTTAGTGTACAAAATTATGGGAAGAATGAGAGGTATATATATAATGGATATAACAAGAGAGAAAACTATGAGGATAGTAAATTATATATTTGCTGTATTAATAATATTGTGTATAGCTGTAATGTTGCTACCAGCAAATTATTCGGTAGAATATAGCTTGTATGGCAAAGATATGGATAAGCATACTCTGACAGAAGTGGAGTATTCATCAGATTCGGATTTAGAAAGACATAAGGCAGATAAGAATAATACGACTGTAAAGGTTCCATACGTTGCTGGCGAAACTTTTGATGAGATGAATATATATACAGACACTAAAAATATTAAAATGGCTATTAAATGGAATGGGATAACTGTAAAGAAATTTTCAAATGATATTATTTTGAATAATTGTACAGTGAAATATGATTTGATTGATGATGAACTTCCTGACTATTCCATTGAAGAATTACTTGAAAAATATTGTGATAAACAGTATTTGATATTGATGGCAGTATGCACAGATTATTCTTTAGGAATTACAGATTCAATTCAGCAGTGCTTAAATGATATTGGAATAGATAGTACTCCTAGAGATACAGGAATTGCATCAAGCTTCTATGCTGTTATCAGTGATGGAAAGCTCGTTAAAACGGAATCAAGCAATGAAGCAGCACTTTATTTTAAGAAAAAAATTCATGGTCACAATATAAATTTATGTAGTGGAGGGCAATATCTTGGAAATTGGGCAGATATTAAAATTGATGGTGAGAGTTATTGTACACACAGACAGGGGTTGAATATAGTTGTGTATGATTTGGAAAAGGATTGTTTGGTTGATAGTATAGGGTATCAGAATTATCAAGAGGCATCAGTTTTTAGGAATACGGAATATTTACAAAAGCCGATTGAACTTATAGCAGGAAAATCAGCATTTGATACAATAAATGCAAATATAAATATCATAAATTTCCTGCAATTGGTTATCCCATGTTTTATAGCTCTTATTCTTACTTTTATATGGAATATGATAAGAATAGTGGAAAAGTCAAAGAGAACCAATCAAACGATAAATATAGTATGGTTTGTAATACATCAGATAGTAATGGCGATTCTGCTCATGCTGGCGAGTGGTTTAGTATGGGGATATAAATATCTTTCAAATCAATTTGAAGATGTATCAATATCGCAACTGCTGTTTCATATGACTACGGATTTAGGGGGAACTAATTGGTCAGATTTTAGAAACTTATTTATTGAGATTGGTAGTTCAATAATTTTTGCTATAGTATTTGTTGTACTATTGTCGATATTTATTAGGAAGCAAAAATGGGGCTATAGGTTTTTGGCGAGCAGTTTGATAATAGTTATAATAAGTTTTGGTACAATAGGTAATGTATTTGCTAAATTTAATAAAAATTATGGATTATATAATTATGCAGTTGCTTCACAGACAAAGACAAATCTTTATGATGTTTATTATGTGGACCCTTCAAAGACTAAAATAACATTTCCTGAACATAAAAAGAATCTTATTTATATCTTTTTGGAATCTATGGAAATATCTGATTCAGATACAGAAAATGGTGGTGGAAAAGATACTGACTATATTTCTGAACTTACAGATTTGGCTTTAAACAATGAATGCTTTAATGGAACAGATACACATTTGAATGGAGCGTATCCGCTTGGAAATACCACGTGGACTGCTGCAGGACTTGTAGCTCAGACTTCCGGGGTACCACTCAACGCAGATGTAAACGCATATGGTTCGGATGATGAAGAATTTCTTCCGGGAGTTTTTTCAACAGGACAGATCCTTGAACAGAATGGGTACAATAATTGCTTACTGATTGGCTCAGACAAGTCATTTGCAAATCGTGGAAAGTACTTTGAAGAGCACGGTGATTTTAAAGTGTATGATTACAATTGGGCAATAAAGACTCATAAGATACCATCGGATTATTTTGAATGGTGGGGGTATGAGGACGAGAAACTATTTGATTTTGCTAAGGACACACTCACGGAACTAGCTTCAAAAGGTGAGCCGTTTAATTTGACTATGTTAACAACAGATACTCATTTTACGGACGGCTATGTATGTGATTTATGTGAGAATCAGTATGGTCAGCAATATTCAAATGTGCTGGCGTGCAATAGTCGTCAGGTTGCTTCTTTTGTAGAATGGATACAGCAGCAGGATTTTTATGAGGATACAGTAATTATACTATCAGGAGATCATTTATGTATGGATAGCAGTTATTTTAAGGATATGCCTGATGGATACGATAGGCGTACATATGTAAATGTTATAAATTCAGATAAGAAATACACTGGAGATGCAAGAACGTATACAACTATGGATATGTTTCCAACTACATTATCTGCGTTGGGATGCGGTATTGAAGGGGATAGATTAGGTTTAGGAACAGATTTGTTTTCAAATACTAAAACATTAGCAGAAGAATTTGGGTGTTCTGCACTTGATTATCAATTGAAATTAAACTCTAAATTCTATAATAAAAATATTTTGAATTAGGCAATTGCGTTAAATGGTAAATATAGCACTTGAAAAGTATATATAATAGTAATAAAATAAATCTATAGTACTAAGGAAGGTGGCTTAATAAATGTTAAAAAAGGCATGTAAAAAAATATTTGCCGCAATATTAATAATGGCAATGATTTGCGGTATTTTCCCTAATTTGGGAGATTCGCAGGAACAGGTGAAGGCATCATCAATTCCAAAATATGTTGTGGTATTGGATGCTGGTCACGATGCTTCTCACGCAGGAGCTCAAAACAGAAGTAATGGATACAGAGAGGAAGTACTTACATATAAGATTGCCTCATATTGCAAGCAGGAATTAGAGAAGCATGATGGTGTAAAGGTATATATGGTAAGAGATTCCTACTCGTGTCCCTTTGGAGGCGGCTCAGTAAAGAGCACAGAATGTAATTCTAAGCGAGTAGAGTTTTCGAAAAATGTTAAGGCTGATTTGTATATTAGTTTCCATTTGAATTCTTCAGGACCATCGGCAAGAGGCGTGTCAGTATACTACCCAAATATGAATTATAAAAGTGAAATAGGAAGAAATGGAGAAGTTCTTGCCAAAGATATTATAAAAAGATTAAAGGCCTTGGGTATTCCTCAGCAAGGAAGAGGAACACTTATAAGAAATTCGGAAAATAATACAAGATATCCGGATGGATCATTAGCTGATTATTTGGCTGTAATAAAAGGAAATAAATATAACAATATTCCGGCAGTACTGATTGAACATTGCTTTATAAGTAATGCAAGTGATTGTGAGCAATTTTTGTCATCGGAAGAAAAACTGAGGACACTTGGAGTAGCAGATGCAAACGGCATAATGGACTATTTAGGTCTTAATAATTTGAAACAGGCATCTGATGGCAATTGGTATTTTATAAAAATGGATCTGTTGATTATAGCTATACCGGTTTGGCATTATATTCAGGAAATTGGTGGTATGTAAAAAACGGTAAAATTGACTTTAATGCAAATACATTAGCTTATTTTAAAGGAAATTGGTGGTATGTAAGAAATGGACGTGCGGATTTTAATGCCACTACACTAGCATATTACAATAAAATTTGGTGGTATGTAAAAGATGGACAGGTAGATTTTAATGCAAACACGTTAGCATATTATAATAATAACTGGTGGTATGTGAGAAATGGACAGGTAGACTTTAATGCAAACACGTTAGCATATTATAATAATAAGTGGTGGTATGTGAGAAATGGACAGGTAGACTTTAATGCAAATACATTAGGATATTATAATAATAAGTGGTGGTATGTGAGAAATGGAGCTGTTGATTTTTCGTTCGATGGAATTGCCAGATATGGTTCCGGTGATTGGTATGTACATAATGGAGTAGTAGATTTTAATTATAATGGACTATATAGGGTTAGTAATTTAACACAGAGCATGTCAGATGGTCAGACAGTGACATTTGATGGTTGGTATTCATTTGTTAATGGTAAAGTAGATAAACATTATTCAGATTTTATTTATGATGGAAAAGAGTGGAAACCGGTAACGAATGAAAATGTAAGCAGTACATATAATGGTTTTGCCGAGAATGGGGAAAATAATTGGTTTGTAATTAATGGAAATGTAAAATCTGATTTTACGGGTCTGGTTACGGACAAAGATAATATTACAAGATATGTTGAAAACGGAAAAGCTTCAAATATTACAGGAGTTAAGGAACTTTCATGCCAGGAATATAATCTTACAACAGGTAATACTCAGGAAGTTAATGGAACATATCACTTTACTAATGGCTGTCTGGATAGAACATATACCGGCATAGTTGAAGAAAAAAACATATTAACCTACTGGGAAAATGGTCAGTTAAATAAAGATATTAATAAATTAGTAAAATATAAAAATGAATTGTATTATTTTGAAAATGGAAAATGCGACAAGACGTTCAAAGGAGTAGTGCAAGACGATACAGGCAGTTGGTATATAAATAATGGAAAAGTTGATTATAGTTTTTCAGGAATGGCGTTGTGTAATAAGAACAAATGGTGGTATTGCATTAAAAATGGTAAATTGGATTCAAGCGTAAATAGACTTGAATACATGTATGGAAGATGGTGGTATGTACATAATGGAGTGATTGATTTCCAAGAGAATACACTTGTACAAAACAATAAGGGCTGGTGGTATGTAAATAATGGAATGGTAGATTTTTCATTTAATGGAATTTCAAAAACTGATCATGGAGAATGGTATATAAAGAATGGAAATGTAGATTTTAATTATTCCGGAATGGCATTATGTACTAGTGATCAAAATTATAATGGTAAGACATATTTTCACAAAGACTGGTGGTATTGTATTAAAAATGGCAGCTTTGATGCACGTGCAGATAGACTTGAATACCTATATGGAAGATGGTGGTACGTACATAATGGAGTAATTGATTTCCAGGAGAATACATTAGTGCAGAATAACATGGGCTGGTGGTATGTAAATAATGGAATGGTAGATTTTAATTATAATGGAAATTTTAAATACAAAAATTGGACATATGCTATAAAAAATGGACATGTTGAGTTTTAATATTTAAGCGTTGTTTATGGAGGATGTTTTTATGGTTAAAAAGATAAATGCATTTAATATTCAAAAAGTATTTGTTGCATTTGCGTTGATAGCATTTACATTATTTTTCGTTGGGAGAATGATGTATCTGCATCGACAACATCAAATTACTACGTAAGTGACCCGAACTCTGCTATGTATGGAAAAGTTCTGAAACTATACTATGATAATCAGGGGAATATAATAGAGGATACGCTAGGAATAGCAGGTGATTTCTCTGAATATGAAATATATGTAAATAAGAGTAAAGACCTTATTACTGTATATGGTAGGGATAACAATGTATATGTTCCTGTAAAGAGATTTATCTGCTCAGATGGTGGGAATAATACACCTGAAGGCATATTTTATACACCTGCAAAATATAGATGGCAGACTTTAATGGGACCATCATATGGCCAATGGTGTACAAGAATACATGGTGGTGTATTATTTCATTCAGTATTTTATAATTCAAAAAATAACCCACAGACATTAAGTGTGAGTGCATACAATAAATTGGGTACAACCTGTTCACATGGATGTATTCGTCTTACAGCAGGGGATGCAAAATGGATATATGATAATTGTAAGATAGGAACTAAGGTAGTTATATACTCAAAGGGCGGATACGAGCCGTTTTCGAAGCCTTCCTCATATAAATTACCATTATGGCATACATGGGATCCTACAGATCCGACATCGTATTATTTATGTCAACAGCGTGGTTGTCACTCGATCATTGCAGATGGTTTGGCATATGATGCAACAGATAACCAGTGGAGATATTATCAGAGTGGAGTTTTTGCGGACTGGTTTACTTCATTGGCACAGTATAATGGTCAATGGTGGTATGTGAAAAATGGTGTGATTGATTTTAATGCCAATACATTAGCATATTATAACAATAATTGGTGGTATGTGAGAAATGGCCGAGTGGACTTTAATGCGAATACATTAGGTTATTATAATAATAACTGGTGGTACGTAAGAAATGGTCGAGTAGATTTTAATGCCAATACATTAGGCTATTATAATAACAACTGGTGGTATGTGAAAAATGGTTGTGTAGATTTTAATGTCAATACATTAGCATATTATAATAATAATTGGTGGTATGTAATAAATGGTTATGTAGACTTTACAGCTAATACAATTGCGAAAAATGAAAAAGGATTATGGTATGTAAATAATGGTGTTGTTGACTTTGGATATAATGGAACTTTTGATGGATTAGACGGAAAAATATATTATATAAAAAATGGTTTAGTTTACCAAATAGATGAGGTAGAATAAAGTCATAATGATTTATGGTAAAGGTTTCCACATGGAAAGACATGTGGAAATTTTTACTATAGCAGTTTGAAAATTATAAGTTGTTAATGAAAAATGGTAATAACTTTATATATTTTTATTAAATGAGAAAACATGAGCAGAGTTAGAAAGATGCATATGTATACACACCAGATTATTTCGAAAAATATTTTGTGAATAAATTTGAATTTTAGAATAAGATAACTATAAAATTATGAAAATTACCACAGAGGACACAACATGCAAACCAACACCACCACACGAGATAAAACAATTGATTTCATAAAGGGCATCCTTATTTTATTTGTGATTTTAGGTCACACTACATTGGGCTTGACAGACATGTATTCATTTGATGATACAATGAATGGTATTGCAAATGTAATATACAGCTTTCACATGCCTTGCTTTATCGCAGTTTCAGGCTTCTTATACAGTGAATATGTAGGGAATGCTTCACAAGGCATTTTTAGCCGGATAGGTCATAAAGCATTTAATATCCTGCTGCCTTACGTGATGATTTCAGTTATTTACTGGATTATTAAATTTGCCCTTTCGAATTTGATAAGGGAGCCGGTTGCCGTTAGCAGCCTGATAAGCATACCGTGGAAGCCGATAGAGTTTTTATGGTATTTATACGCACTGTTTCTCTTATATTGTGTTGCGTATATGGTTGATTATGTGTTTGCGAGGCTTCTGCCACATTTTAATTATAAAATGGAGCTTTTATTTGTGCTGTTTTTAATAATTGCTTTCACATGCTATGGCAGCTTTCACTATGTGGGTTTTAACTACATAGCCGGCTTTCAGATGTACTTTTATCTGGGATGCCTGATTAAGAAGTGGATTGATAAACTGGATAATAGATATGCTGTGTTGAGCCTTGCCGTTATGAGTGTGCTTGTAGAGGTATCAGACATAATATTACGTGATGACATGAGTAGCAATCCCCTTTTTAGCAGTCTGTTTGAGCGGTTTACCGCCTGTATAGTGACAGTATTTATATTTGCAGTAAGCTATTTTTTATCAGGGTATTGTGATTTCCCTAAATGGTTACAGACTATTGGCCGTGACAGCATGCCGTTTTATGCGATGAATGTGATATTTGTAGGTGGAATCAGGATTATATTGGACAGGGCTTGTATACCAATATGGTGTTGCAGTGTATATGCGGATTTGCAGGAAGCACTGCTATATGCTGGATATTGTATGAGTGTATCATAAAGAAAATCAGGTTTATAAATTTTATATTCTACCCAGGTAAACAGCTCAATGTCAGAAAATGACAAATAGAAATCAGGGTGTTGCTTTTTAATACTAATCCGCTATACTATATAGTGTTTGTTGAAGAAAAATATCAAAATGAATAGTTTTAATAGAAAAGGAAACACCATGAAATTTATTAAAATCTCTGCATTTGCAATAGTACTCCTATTGCTCATGCAAATAGTATCAAAGGCATTTATTGCCATCGACAGCAGCGATATTGAAAATATATATGGCTTTTACGCAGAGCCAAAGAACAGCCTTGATATGGTCATGATTGGACCAAGCGAGGTATACACGGGCTATGCACCGGCTCTGGCGTGGGAGGAGTATGGCCTTAAGTCGTGCAATCTTTCAATAGGAGCTGTTCCCTGCAATATGTACAAGTCCATCGTCACGGAGATTGTGAAGAGACAGAAGCCGAAGCTTCTTGTAATCAGTGCTGCAGCATTTAGTCAGGGCAATTGGAATCTGACTGATGAGGTTTATCTGAGAAAGTGGATTGACAATATGCCTATGTCACAGAACAAGCTTGACACAGTAAAGACTATTCCCAAAAATATCAATAAGGATGATGAAAAGGTGAAGGATAACATATCGGATACCCTTTATTTTCCATTGGAGAAGTATCATGGCAACTGGAAGGACCCTGAGGCGGTGTATACCTCATTTGTCACTCGTGCCTATATGAGGCTCAGTGGTGGAGGCTATCTGAAGGGCTTTTATTCAAAAACAGGCATCACCGGAGGCCGTGACAATCTGGCAAATATCGGACAGCCTACTAAAGAAGCCTATGTGTTGACTGATGAATGCAGAGCATATCTTAAGGAGCTGCTTTCGTACTGCAATAAGCTTGGCATAGAGCATGTGCTGTTGCTGCAACCACCTCATGAGACACAGGCAGCTGACAAGTCGGGCCTTGAGCAGATTGAAAGTATAACGAAGGAGTATGGATACGATTTCCTTGATTTGAGTACTGATTATGAGAGCATTGCAGGGATAGATGATTCCCATGACTTCGCTGATTTTGAGCACCTGAATGCTTATGGTGCCAAAAAGCTTACGGCATATATTGGCGATATGGCTGTGAATCAATATGGTATAAAGTCTGATACGGCAAAATCAGAGCTTTCAAGATGGAAAAAGTCTGTGAAGAGGACTAAAAAAGCTCTGAAAATGGCAAGAGAATATACTGACAGAGGAGAGGCACAGGTGGTTGGAGAGTATGAGGCAGCCAAATAAGTGAAGCTGCCGGGGAATTAAGCGTTGCAGAATGGTAATTAGTTAGTGACGTTTGATGCGGATTTTAATGAGCCGGATGCCTTCCCATACCATCTCGTCACGCATCAGTACAAGCAGCACCATATAGACTATAAATCCGGTCACAATCATAATCATTGTGTGCATGAAGCTGACTGACAGCCTTGCATCCATGAGCAGCAGTACTATAAGCATACAGACTGCTGATATGAGATATTTCCACGATAGAGAAAATATTTTTGGGATGCTAAGCTCATTTCGTATGAAGTAAAGCTGTACGGCAGTTATTATTACCTCCGAGATGACAGAGGCTATGGCTGCACCGTATGAATAGAGCTGATGTATGAGAATCATATTCATGACAAAATTGGCTGCGGCTCCGATACATACTGAGCGTGTCAGCAGGCTTTCACGCTTGGTAGTTACCAGATACTGTATACCGATTACATTGCTTAAACCTATAATCGGCAACAGTGTAGCCATTATCATGATGAGATATGGCACCTTTTCATATCCCAGACCAAAAAACCATGGCGAGAAATTGCGTGCGATGCCTATCAGCCAAAGCACAGGGCAAGACCTATAAACCAGACGAATTGAAAGCTCTTATAAAGGAGGGCTTTTACTTCGTCTTTTTTATTTTCACTGAAGGCTCTTCCTATTCTTGGAAGCATCACAGTACCGAGTGAGGTTACGAGCATGAGAACCATTTTGGATATCTTGTTGGCTTGCTCATAGTAGCCGTTTTCTGTCATGCTGCCGGTTATGTTGTTGAGCATGGTTTTGTCAAGCACTGTGTATATGGTTGTCGCTATAGTAGGTACAAATAGTGTGAGAGTAGCCCTTAGATGAGAGAATGGCTTAAGCTCCTTAAGCTTTGGTCTGTCAACATATTGAGGCAGGTAAAACCAGATGGATATATTGGCAAAAAGCTCTAATAGACATATTCCTGCCACATATATGAGCAGATCACTCTCTGAGCGTACGGCGATGAAGATAAAAGCAATGTTTATGATTTTAAAAATCACGTTTCGACCGACTATTTTGCCAAATTCCTCAAGTCCCTGAAACAGCCAGGAGATATCAGAAGCAACCGATATCAGGTACACGGCTTCAATCAATAGCAGGTGCTTTTTGAGCGGTGAGTGCCCAAATGCAAGTGTGAATACCATATATGCGCACAGACACACAATAACGCTGATGACGGATAGAAGTTCTATCTCCCAGAAGGTTTTTGTGCGTTTTGCTCTGTCCTCCTGCAGGTATGATATTTCCCTGTTTCCGTAGTTTACAGTGCCCAGTGCGGCAAACATGATAAAGTATGATACCAGTGAGTAGGTATAGCTGTATGCACCTATTCCGTCTGCCTTAAGCACCCTCGAGAGGTACGGCGCTGTGATAAGCGGTGTGATCAGTGTGAGTATCTGGTAGCTCACATTATATATGTAGTTTAGTTTTATACTCTTGTTTTTTTGTGTTTTCTTTTTCATGCAGATATCATATCACATATTGACTTATTTTGGCTATGCAGTTATTATATAAAAATCGCAAATTAACATTACTATCAACTTACACGTATAAATTACGACAGGGGCTAAAGCCTGTCACATAGGTGGAGAAATGGATAATATTATAATACGAAACAGGAAAGAGGAGTTTAAGGAGCTTGTTTTATACACGGTTTTTGGCAATATGACCTTTGTGATCAGCATAGGTGCATATGCCATTTTTAATGTATTCTTTGGTATCAATGAGCTGATTGCGAACGCGCTGGCATGGGTGTTTGCTGTTCTTTTTTCATATGTTACCAACAAGAAGTGGGTGTTTAAGGTTGCAACGCCGACAAAGACGGCATTTTTAGTACAGATTGTTTGCTTTTTTCAGTGGCAGATTCATCACGCTGGTTATTGAAGAGGCTATTATCTTTATTTTTATCACGCTTCTGGACTATCCAAGCATGTGGGTGAAGCTGGCAGCACAGGTGGTTGTGGTTGTGCTAAACTATGTGATAAGCAAGCTGTTTGTTTTCAAAAATCGCTAAATGTGGTATATTTAATAAAATAATAAGAACTATAATAGTGTGTATATGGTATAATAAAGCGTAAATTTAAACGCAGTTTATGAGAAGTTGATTTACATAGGGATATAGAAGCTGCTTTTTGCAGTGTGGGACAGAAGGAGAAAATCCTATATGAGTAATAGACTTGACATGAAAAAAGATACAAATAATCGAAAAGACAAAACAAAATACGATGGTCCGGAGAAGCCGGACGCATACATGGGCAATGACAAGCAATGGGTTTTCAGGGCATTGGTGCTTGCTTTTATTGATATGTGCATCATTGCAATCTCATTCTTTTTCGCTTTGATGATCAGGTTTGAGTTTTCATATTCGCATATTCCGCTCTCATTTTTGGAGGGTTATCTGCACATTGTGCCATTGTTTATGGTGATTTCACTTGTGGTGTTTTATATTTTCAGGCTGTACCACAGTATATGGCGTTTTGCGAGCATCAACGAGTTTATGCATATTATTGGTGCCTTTCTGGTGCTTACAGTTGTGAGTGTTATCATTCATGAGGTGTATGAGATCAAGATGCCGTATGCCTTCTGGATTATCGGGCTGATGCTCAGCTTTGCACTGTGCACAGCGTGCCGTTTTGCGTACAGATTTATCAGGACAGGTCAGAAGATGCTGGAGCAGAGAGGCTCTGCAAACGGTGATGAGAGAGTCATGATTATCGGAGCAGGAAATGCGGGCAGGATGCTTATCAGAGAGCTTATCATGAGCTCACATCTGCACACGAAGGCTTGCTGTATCATAGATGACAACCCGGCTAAGCTGGGACGATTCATAGATGGCGTGCCTATTGTCGGCAACCGAAATGACATTCCGGAGATGGTTGAGAAGTATGATATCACGAAAATTGTGTATGCTGTACCTTCTACATCCGGTAAGGACAGGAAGGATATACTCAATATTTGTAAGGACACAGGCTGTGATGTGTCTGTGGTTCCGGGAATCTATCAGATGGTGGACGGAAGAGTATCGGTTTCCAATCTGCGCCCGGTAAGCATTGAGGATTTGCTTGGAAGAGATCCGGTTGTTGTGGATAATGACGGTATTCATTCATTTTTACAGGGCAAGGTGGTAATGGTTACAGGTGGCGGTGGCTCAATCGGTAGTGAGCTTTGCCGTCAGATAGCCAGGGAGGATCCGAAGCTTCTTATCATTTTTGATATTTACGAGAATAATGCATACGATATACAGCAGGAGCTGAAGCGCAAATATCCTTATGTAAGGGTGGAGACGCTGATTGGCTCGGTGCGCAATACTAACAGGCTGCACTATGTATTCCAGACATATCACCCTGAGATTATTTATCATGCGGCTGCACATAAGCATGTACCGCTGATGGAGGAAAGCCCGAATGAGGCAATAAAAAACAATGTGCTTGGCACATTAAAGCTCTCAAGGATTGCAGCTGAGTACCATGTGAAGAAGTTCGTGCTTATATCTACGGATAAGGCGGTTAATCCGACCAATATCATGGGTGCGTCAAAGCGTCTGTGTGAGATGGTTATACAGATGATGAACAGGCAGACGGAGACTGATTTTGTTGCTGTGCGTTTTGGAAATGTGCTTGGCAGCAATGGTAGTGTTATACCGTTGTTTAAGAAGCAGATAGAGGATGGCGGTCCTGTTACTGTGACGGACAAGCGTATTATCAGGTATTTTATGACAATTCCGGAGGCTGTGGCGCTTGTGCTGCAGGCAGGCTCTATGCTCACGGAGGCGAGATTTTCGTGCTCGACATGGGTGAGCCGGTCAAGATTGATGATATGGCTAGGAACCTTATCAGGCTTTCAGGCCTGGAGCCGGATGTGGATATTCAGATTGTATACACAGGCCTGCGTCCGGGCGAGAAGCTATACGAGGAGATGCTGATGAGCGAGGAAGGCCTTAAGGAGACTCCGAACAAGCTGATTCATGTGGGTGAGCCTATTGAGATGATGATGAGCTCTTTGAGAAGCAGCTTGTGATGCTCGAGAAGGCATGCACCTCAGAAGCAAAGGATATCAAGCAGATAGTGGCCTCTGTGGTAAAGACATATCATCCTGACCTGGAGGACTAAATATCTTTTGAAGCTCATAATATAGACTGTAAAAGCCGGATGTTTGGCATATTTTATGCCGGAAGCGAGGAACATAACTATGGAAAAGAGACAGATTTCATTTTCACCACCTGATATAACAGAGGCAGAGGTGTCAGCTGTTGCTGATGCACTGCGAAGCGGTTGGATTACAACAGGTCCAAGAACCAAGGAGTTTGAGAAGAGGATTGCTAAGCTATGCGGCACGGATAAGGCTGTAGCTCTTGGCTCTGCTACTGCGTGTCTTGAGTCGATACTCAGATTCTTAGGGATAGGTGCAGGTGATGAGGTCATCACAAGCGCATACACATATACTGCATCTGCAAGCCCTGCTGTGCATGTGGGTGCAGCACTTAAGTTTATAGACGTAGCACCTGATTCATTTGAGATGGATTACGATGCCCTGGAAGCTGCTATTACAGAAAAGACAAAGGTTATCGTGCCGGTTGATATTGCAGGTGTGCCTTGTGACTATGACAGGATTTTTGATATTGTGGAGAGAAAGAAGGCTCTTTTCCATCCGTCAAATGATGTGCAGAGGGCAATCGGACGTGTGATTGTGGCGGCTGACTCAGCTCATGCTTTTGGTGCTTCTTACATGAGAGCAGGTGAGCGGATTATGTGTGGCAATGTAGCTGATTTTACAAGCTTTTCATTCCATGCGGTCAAGAATCTGACCACCGCAGAGGGAGGAGCGCTCACCTGGAGAACTATAGAGGGCTTTGATGACGAGTATATCTACAAGCAGTTTATGTTGCTTTCACTCCACGGACAGACAAAGGATGCACTCCACAAGAATGGTCTGGGCAACTGGGAGTATGATATTGTGGCTCCTTCGTATAAGTGCAATATGACTGATATCCAGGCTGCTATTGGTCTGGTACAGCTTGACAGATATGAGGGGCTTCTCAAGAGGCGCCGTGATATTATAGAGCGCTATGACGAGGCATTTAAGCCGCTTGGTCTCTTGACTGTGCCTCATTTTACAGACAGGCATACATCGAGCGGACATCTGTATCTGCTTCGCATACCGGGCATCGGCGTGGACAGGCGCAATGCGCTTATAGTGCAGATGGCGGAGCGAGGTATCGCCACAAATGTGCATTTCAAGCCGCTTCCGATGATGACAGCATATAAGAATATGGGCTTTGACATAGCTGATTTTCCAAACGCTTATCATCAGTATGAGAATGAGATTACACTTCCTCTCAACACAAAGCTTAGTGATGAGGATGTGGAGTATATAATTAATAATTTATTGGAGATTTTACATGAGTAGATGGAGAACATGGGGAGAGATTCCTACATTCATGAAAAATGATTTTACACTTAAATATTACAGGCATCTGAGCAGAAAGAGGACAAGCATGGTATTCAAACGCATTTTTGATGTGATTATGTCCGCTGTTCTTCTTGTGCTGCTTTCGCCTGTTATACTGGTCCTTGCTGTCTGGATAAAGGTGGATAGCAGAGGACCTGTTTTTTTCAGACAGGAGCGTATCACGCAGTATGGCAGGAAGTTTCGCATATTCAAGTTCAGAACTATGGTGAATGATGCTGACAAAAAGGGTTCACTCGTGACTGTCGGTGGGGATTCAAGAATCACAAGAGTCGGTGCTGTCATCAGAAAGTACAGGCTTGATGAGATTCCGCAGCTTATAAATGTGCTATGTGGTGATATGAGCTTTGTTGGCACAAGACCTGAGGTGGAGAAGTATGTCATGGCATATACACCAGCGATGATGGCAACGCTTCTGATGCCTGCCGGAATCACAAGTGAGGCAAGCATCAGGTATAAGGATGAGGACAGGCTTCTGGAGCTGCAGATGATGTGGATTACACATATATCCACAAGGTGCTGCCGGGCAAGATGAGGTACAATCTTAAGTATCTTAAGAGATTTTCACTGATAAATGATATCAGACTGTGCATAGAGACTGTGCTTGCGGTAATACATTAGTCTGCTTGTCGGGGAGGATGATACTTATGAATAAAGTCAAATTTTCAGTATTACTGTCAATTTATTACAAGGAAAAGCCTGAGTATTTCAGGGAGTGTATGGAAAGCATATATTCACAGACTGTTTTACCGGATGAGATAGTGCTGGTGGAGGATGGCCGGCTGACAGAGGAGCTTTATGAGGCAATCAGTGATTATGAATGCAGGCCTTCGGAAATAAATTTTGTTACGGTAAAGCTTGAAAAAAACAGCGGGCTCGGTTTGGCACTTGCTGAAGGCATAAAGCATTGCTCTAATGAGCTTGTGGCCAGAATGGATACAGATGATATATGTGTGCCTGACCGGTTTGAGATACAGCTGAATGCTTTTTCGGAAAATCCGGGGCTTGATATCATAGGCGGCTACATCAGCGAGTTTTCCGATGATATGCATAATATTATATCAGAAAGGACAGTGCCTCTCGGAAATTATGTGATAAAGCAGTATCAGAGAAAGCGCGATGCGTTCAATCACATGACTGTGATGTACAAAAGGTCTGCGGTGCTTGCTGCAGGCAATTATCAGGACTGTCTGCTTATGGAGGATTCTCTTCTTTGGGCGAATATGATCAGAAATCACTGTCGTATGGCAAATATAGGTGAGACTCTTGTGTATGCCAGAACCGGTGATGATATGCTGAAGAGGCGTGGCGGCTTTGATTATTTCCTTAAATACAAGGCAGGAAGAAAGCGTATTTTAAAGACAGGAACCATAAGTGCGGCCGATTATTTTGTTACAGTTGCGGCACAGTTTGTTGTCTGTATGATGCCACTTTGGATGAGAAGCCTGGTGTTTAAAAAAATATTAAGGAACTAAAACTTTTCAAATGCACGTTAATGTGGTAAAATCGGTATGGTTAACATTAATAGGCTTATTACTAGCTGACACAGGAGGTTAATATAAATGGATTTTAGAGCGGAGTACGAGAAATGGTGTACAGATCCATATTTTGATGAGGCTACAAAGGCAGAGCTTAAGGCTATCGCAGGTGATGATAAGGAGATAGAGGACAGATTCTATCGCACACTTGAGTTTGGTACAGCAGGTCTTCGTGGTGTAATAGGAGCCGGCACCAACAGGATGAATATATACACAGTCCGTCAGGCTACACAGGGACTGGCGAATTACATACTTTCACAGGGAGAGGACGCAGTAAAGAGAGGTGTTGCAATCGCACATGATTCACGTAATATGCATGATGAGTTCACAGATGCCACAGCACTCTGTCTTGCAGCTAACGGAATCAAGACATATGTATTCCCACAGCTCGCACCTGTTCCGGAGCTGTCATACGCAGTAAGGACACTCGGTACAATAGCCGGTGTTGTTATCACAGCAAGCCACAATCCTCGTGAGTACAATGGATACAAGGTATACTGGGAGGATGGTGCACAGGTTACTCCACCTCATGATACAAGCATCATGGCTGAGGTGGCAAAGGTTACATCGTTTGACCAGGTAAAGACTATGGACAAGGCTGCTGCTATTGAGGCTGGTCTTTACAATGTCATCTCTGATGAGGTTGAGGAGGGATATTTCGGAGAACTCCGCAAGCTTTCTATCCATCCGGAGATTATCAAGGCTATGGCAAAGGATATCAAGATTGTTTACACACCACTCCACGGCACAGGTCTTCGCCCTGTACAGAGAGTACTTAAGGATATGGCTTTGAGAATGTATACATTGAGCCAAGCCAGGCAGTACCTGACGGCAATTTCCCTACATGTCCTTATCCAAATCCTGAGAATCCTGATGCATGGAAGCTTGCACTTGAGCTTGCAAAGGAAAAAGATGCTGATATCGTTTTAGCAACTGACCCTGATGCCGACAGACTCGGTGTATACTGCAAGGATACAAAGACAGGTGAGTATGTGACATTTACAGGAAATATGTCAGCTATGCTTATTGGTGAGTATATTTTAAGCCAGAAGAGTGCCAATGGTACTCTGCCTGAGAATCCTGCATTTGTTGAGTCAATTGTTTCTACAGATATGGGTAAGGCAATTGCGGCAGCATATGGCGTAAAGCATATCGAGGTTTTAACAGGTTTCAAGTATATCGGAGAGCAGATGCTCAAATTTGAAAAGACCGGCTGCAACAACTATGTATTCGGTATGGAGGAGAGCTACGGATGTCTGCCGGGCACATATGCAAGGGATAAGGATGCTCCTGCAGCAGTTTGTATGCTGTGTGAGGTAGCTGCCTTCTACAAGTCACAGGGCAAGACACTCTGGGATGGCATGATTGACATGTACGAGAAGTACGGCTACTACAGAGAGGGCATTTCCACAATGACCTTAAAGGGCATTGATGGTGCTGCACAGATAAATGAGATTATGACAAAGGCACGTGCCGTTGAGCCAAAGAAGTTTGGTGATTATCAGGTGCTTGCTATTCGTGATTACAAGAATGACACAAGAAAAGATATGACAACAGGAAAGGTTGAGCCGACAGGTCTTCCTTCTTCTAATGTACTTTACTACGAACTTAACGATAACGCTTGGTGCTGTGTACGCCCTTCTGGTACAGAGCCTAAGATTAAATTCTATTTCGGAGTTAAAGGAGTGTCTCTTGAAGATTCACAGGCTAAGCTTGATGCTTTGTCAGCTGAGGTTCTCGGACAGTTTGAATAAAGACTATGATGAAAATATACATTTGTCCGGATTGTGGCTGGATACGGATGGTTTCAAGAAGGAAAGAAGTTGAATGCTTCAAGTGTGGCAGGCCGCAGATGCGTCTGACGAATCTGGAGTTTGGAAAGTATACCAATATGTCAGAGAAGGAGCGTCAGGACTACGCAGACGCGTGGCTTTACATTCATAGGAAAAAGGAAAAATAACATGGCAAAGAAGAGAAGAAGAAAAAAGAGAAGAAATGGACGTAAGAAGATTATACTTTTTGTATTTGAAATCCTGCTGCTGTTAATTGTTCTGTTAGTGGTTTGGGCTTATAATAAGACACTCGGACAGGTTAAATATGAGGATGCGCTGACAAATAGTGAGGCCGGAATCAATGAGGATATTGATGATGATGCTCTTGCCAATATGCATGGATATCTCAATGTAGCGTTGTTTGGTCTGGACAACAGAAGTAATGGTTCATACGATGAGGGGCATTCCGATTGTATCATGATCGCTAGTCTGAATTATGATACTAAGGAGGTTCAGATTGTTTCTGTCTACAGAGATACGTATCTGCCTATAGGCAATGGAAAGTTTGCAAAGGCAAATGCAGCATATGCTAATGGTGGGGCAAAGAGAGCAGTAGCTATGCTTAATTCAAATTTGGATTTGAATATTACGAAGTATGTTTGTGTTGACTGGAAGGCTCTCGTAGATGCTATAGATGATATCGGAGGTCTTGATCTTGAGATTACTAAGGCGGAGATGAAGGAAATCAATTATCTGATTCCTGAGGTTGATTATACTACAGGATATAATACTCCTTATCTTGAGGGGGATGGTATGCAGCATCTTGATGGAACTCAGGCTACATGCTATGCACGTATCAGAAGCACCTCCGGTGATGATTTCTTAAGGGCATCCCGTCAGAGAATTGTGCTTCAGGCTATGCTTGACAAGGCTAAACAGTCAGATTTAGGCTCGCTCACAGAGATGTGTAAGGATATCATGAGTCAGATAAGTACAAACTTTACAGCTGCCGAGATATTACAGTATGCTTCTTATGTTACAAAGTTTCAGATGAAGGAGACAACAGGCTTCCCATTTGAGCTGACTACAATGAATCTGTCAACTACTGGCGATACCGTAATTCCTATAGACTTGGCACAGAATGTTTCTGAGCTTCATCAGTTCCTGTTTAATGAGACTGATTACCAGCCGACAGATACCGTTCAGACAGTAAGTGACAAGATTGCTAAAAAGACAGGTGTTACATCTAAGACTTCAGCATTTGATCTCACGCAGTACAATGATACTGTTGGCTCTGATGGAACCGAAGGGGCAAAGAAAAAAAATAAGGACAAGCAGGATGCCCTGAAAAAGAGCCAGTCAGAATCTGAAACTGGTTCAGAAAAAAAATCATCATCAGATGATTAAATAATTAAAGTTAGCTATTAGGGAGATTATTTATTATGAAACCGGAAATCAAAGAAAAAATCACGGCAACAAACCAGAAATACTTAAAGAAATTCTTAACAGAGGAAGTTCCGGCTAAGCTTGAGAGCCAGCTTGAGCACATGGACTGGTCATACCTTGATATGATTCACAACAAGGAGCAGCAGAGAGGTACATTTTCACCGCTTGCTGCTATGGAGCTTTCAGAGATAGAGGCAAATAAGGACAAATACCTTGCAACAGGTCTTGATGCTGTAAAGAATGGCAAGGTTGGTGCAATTCTTCTTGCCGGTGGACAGGGTACACGTCTTGGCTTTGACAAGGCTAAGGGCATGTTCAATATTGGAAAGACAAAGGAACTCTATATCTTTGAGCAGCTTGTCGCAAACCTCATGAAGGTTACAAATCAGACCGGTACATGGGTGCCTCTGTATGTTATGACAAGCGAGATAAATGATAGCATGACAAGAGAGTTCTTTGAAGAGCACGACTATTTTGGATACAACAAGGACTATGTGAAGTTTTTCGTGCAGGAGATGGTTCCGGCAGTTGATTTTGACGGAAATGTGCTCATGAAATCTGAGGATTCACTTGCCATGTCACCAAACGGAAACGGTGGATGGTTCAAGTCACTCATCAATGCCAGTCTTGACAAGGATTTGAAGGACAAGGGTGTTGAGTGGCTCAATGTATTTGCTGTGGACAATGTGCTTCAGCAGATTGCAGATCCTGTATTTGTAGGTGCTACAATCGAGTCCGGCTGTGTCAGCGGCTCTAAGGTGGTCAGAAAATGTGATCCATATGAGAGAGTTGGTGCTATGTGTCTTGAGAATGGCAAGCCCTCGATTGTTGAGTATTACGAGCTCACTCCTGAGATGGCAGAGGCAAAGAACGAGAATGGTTCATTGCAGTATGGTTTTGGTGTTATCTTAAACTATTTATTCCGAGTGGACAAGCTCATGACTATCGCAGAGAAGAGCCTTCCACTTCATGTGGTAGAGAAGAAGGTGCCTTATATTGATGAGAACGGCACAGAGCATAAGCCTGAGACTCCGAATGCATACAAGTTCGAGACACTCATCCTCGATATGGTATACATGATGGACAATAGCCTGCCATTTGAGGTAGACAGAGAGAAGGAGTTTGCACCTGTAAAGAATGCGACAGGTACAGATTCGGTTGAAACAGCGAGAGCTCTTCTTGAGAAGAACGGAATTGAAATTTAATATATGATTTATGGTAACTGTTCATTGGCAGGGATGTATTGATATTCTGCAATTTCTATTTATCGCAGACTCATAGGTGCATCTGCCGATGAGCAGTTATTTTTATAATCGCATAGTGGCCTGCAATGGGGAACATAGACTATAAATAGTTAACTGATTTATGAAAAAATAAATAATCCCGTCACAAATTAAACACAGATTGACAGTATACTTCTAAATATAAACGAAAGGAGAAATTATTATGGATAACAATTATGGAAATATGAATGACACAAATAATACAAATAATACTAACAGTACAAATAACAATACAAACAATGTAAATTTCACAATGTCGGGTAATCCTTACAATCCGGATGAGTCACAGAAGGCTGCACAGACTAATAATACATCAGCTGAAAGCTATTCACAGAGCTACAATCCATATTCGCAGGCTTCTGCAGCAGGACAGCCAAATACAAACCAGTCATATGCAAATCAGTCATATGCAAACCAGCCTTATTCTAATCAGTCGTATAATTCAGGCACAAATAATAATGCATATGGCGGCGCATCAGCCGGTTCGACAGACAACTCATATAGCCGGATGAATATGAATGGTCAGGCATACCAGCAGGCTGCAAAGCCTAAGAAGCAGAGAGCACCTAGAAAACCTGGTGCGTTTGGACCATTTGCAGCAAAGACAGTAGCGGCAGCTCTTATCTTCGGGCTCGTCGGAGGCGGCGTTTTCACAGGAGTAAGCTATATTGGCACGAGAGCTATTTCAAATTCTTCTACTGCAAGTGCAAAGCTTACCACTACAACATCCGGTGGGACTAAGCAGACATCCTCAGGGAATGCAAAGGATCTGACAGATGTATCATCAGTTGTCGATGAGGTAATGCCTAGCATCGTTGCTATCACAAATACAGGAACAGTCACCTACAACAGCTTTTTCGGAAAGCAGTCACAGCAGTCACAGAGCTGTGGCTCAGGTATCATTGTGAGTGAGGATGATGATTATCTCTACATTGCTACAAACAACCATGTTGTGGCAGATTCAGAGGAGCTTACAGTACAGTTTGATGATGATTCTGTGGTAAAGGCGGAAATCAGAGGAACGGATCCTGACGATGATCTTGCAGTTGTACGTGTAAAGAAAGCAGACCTTGGAAAAGATACTTACTCAAATATCAAGATTGCTACAATCGGAGATTCTGAAAGTGTAGCTGTTGGAAGTCCTGCAATTGCTATCGGTAATGCACTTGGATACGGACAGTCTGTCACAACAGGTATAGTAAGTGCGCTTAACAGAACTGTTACTACACAGGATTCACAGACAGGTGAGACTGTTACCAACAACAAGCTTATCCAGACAGATGCAGCAATAAACCCTGGAAACAGTGGTGGAGCACTCTTGAATGAAAATGGCGAGGTTATCGGTATAAACTCTGTAAAATATTCTTCAACTGAGGTTGAGGGTATCGGATATGCAATTCCTATGTCGGTTGCAAAGCCTATTATTGAGAGTCTCATCCAGGATGGAAAGTATACAAACGAGAATCAGGCATACCTTGGAATAAAGGGTGGCGATGTTTCATCTGAGATGGTAGCCTACGGCTTCCCACAGGGTGTGTATGTTTCATCTGTTTCAGCTGGTTCAGGTGCTGCAAATGCAGGCTTACAGGAGGGAGATATCATCACTGCTGTTGACAGCACAAAGATTTCTTCTATGACAGAGCTGCAGTCAGCGTTAAAGAGCTACAAGGCCGGAGATAAGGTTACTCTTACTGTTGCCCGTCAGAGTGGCAGACAGTATGAAGAGAGCAAGGTTGAAGTAACCTTAAGCTCTGCAAAGGATATCCAGCAGTAATTCCGGCGCAGTGTATTGGCGGGAGGTCGGGACGTAAGCCCCGGGTACCGGCGACGCACACGTACTCTTGCGGTCGCTACGCTACGTGGCTAAGATACTGTACGAAATTATGCTTGAAGGGTTTCTATGTTTGACGAAACCGTCGAAACGCGCCGTCCGTGGCGCGTTTTCTCCTCACCCCTGCGTCCATGCAGGGGTGTTTCTGCATTTCATGGGCATAATTTCTACAGTATCTAAGCCACTTCGCTATTCGCTCCTGCAAGAGTACGTGTGCACCACCGGTACCCGGGGCTTACGTCCCTTACGCTGTGGCGGAAATGTTGTTCAAATCAGTTCAAAGTACTAGACAAATTCCACAAAATATTAGATAATAGAAGCAAATCAGTTTCATTTTGCATAGGAGGTCGGCATGAAGAAGAAAAAAATAGTTATTGCACTCGGACATGATGCTCTTGGAACAACTCTTCCGGAGCAGCACGAGGCTACAAAGCATACAGCAAAGGCAGTTGCAGATTTTATCAGGGACGATTATGAGGTTGTTATCACACACAGCAACGGACCGCAGGTGGGCATGATTCACACCGCTATGTCTGAGTTTTGCAGGATTTATCCTGAGTATACAGCTACACCTACAGCAGTCTGCTCTGCAATGAGCCAGGGCTATATAGGATATGATTTACAGAATGCTATCCGTACAGAGCTTCTTGGCAGAGGAATTTACAAGACCGTTTCTACAATACTTACACAGGTGGTTGTTGACCCATATGATGAGGCTTTTTATCATCCGACAAAGATCATTGGCCGTGTTATGACAGAGGCTGAGGCTGAGGAAGAGGAGAAGAAGGGCAACCATGTGACACAGGTTGAGGGAGGCTACAGAAGAGTTGTGGCAGCTCCAAAGCCTGTTGATATAGTGGAAAAGGATGCTATTAAGGCTCTTGTTGATGCGGATCAGGTTGTTATCGCATGCGGTGGCGGCGGAATTCCTGTTTTAGCACAGGATAATAAGCTTCAGGGCGCAAGCGCTGTTATCGAGAAGGATCTTGCAGCAGGAAAGCTTGCAGATACTCTTGATGCTGACAGACTTGTTATACTTACAAGCGTTGACAAGGTCTGCCTGAACTATGGCAAGGAGGATGAGAAGCCACTTGATACCATGACTGTCGATGAGGCAAAGAAGTACCTTGCAGCAGGCGAGTTTGATGAAGGTACCATGGCTCCAAAGATTGAGGCGGCTATCGACTTTATCGGTGACTCTGCCATCCGTTCAGTGCTTATCACAAAGCTCAACAAAGAGGGCAAGACAGTTTCAGGTGGTATGGGCACTTTAATTACAAAGTAGAGCTTAATTGTTATAATTCACATATATCCCACACGTCTATATGCATTTTGCAGAGCAGATGTGTGGGATTCTAAATAAAAAGAGTAAGATAGAAGGTAACACAAAATGAGTGAGAAAAGGCTTCAAAAGAGAGATGAAATCTCAGACGAGTACAAATGGAAGCTTGAGGATATGTATGAGACAGATGAGCTGTGGGAGGCTGAGTGTGAAAAAGCGTCACAGCTTGCAGAAAAGCTCTCGGGCTTTAAGGGACATTTGGCCGACAGTGCAGCAACGCTGCTTGATTTTTTAAGAAGCAGGATGAGTTGTCTTATTATTTGGAGCGTATAGTGGTCTATGCGAATGAGCGCTCGCATCAGACACTGCCGTGTCGAAATATCAGGCATATGTGTCAAAGGCTGAGACGCTGACTGTTCAGGCATCAGGTGCACTGGCATTTGCGAGTCCGGAGATTTTGCAGATAGATGATAAAAGGCTTGAGAGTTTTTACAGTGAGAGCAATGAGCTTATGCACTATAAGCGTGCGATTGATGAGATAATGCGTCAGAAAGCGCATACTTTATCGGCTGCAGAGGAGAATATCCTGGCGCAGTGCGGTGAGATGGCTGCAGCACCGGAGAATATATTCAGCATGTTCAACAACGCGGATATCAAATTCCCATATATCACTGATGTTGAGGGAAATAAAATCCGTATCACGCACGGCAATTTCATAGATTTTTTAAGCAGCAAGGACAGAAGCCTGCGCAAGCAGGTGTTCCGCGGAGTGTATGATTCGTACAAGAAGTGGAGCAATACTGTTTCCATGATGTACATCAGCAAACTGAAAAATGACACTTTTTATGCAAGGGTAAGAAAATATGACAGCGCAAGGGCCATGTATTTATCAGGTGGCGATATTCCTGAGAGTGTCTATGACAATCTGATTGAGACGGTTCACGCACATCTGCCGGCTCTGCACAGGTACATAGCGCTTAGGAAGAAGCTTTTAGGTGTGGAGCATCTGCATATGTATGATTTGTTTGCACCGATTGTGGACAATGTACAGACCACCTACACCTATGATGAGGCGAAAAAGCTTGTGGCAAAGGCGCTTGAGCCTATGGGCGATGAGTATGTCAGCACACTTAAGGCTGGCATGGAGAGTGGCTGGATAGATGTATATGAGAATGAGAACAAGAGAAGCGGTGCGTATTCATGGGGCGCTTACGGCACTCATCCGTATGTGCTTTTGAACTATGCCAACAATCTGGACAGTGTGTTTACGCTGGCTCATGAGATGGGACATGCGATGCATACATACTATTCAAATGAGCATCAGAGCATCACTTACGCAGGATACCTGATTTTTGTGGCAGAGGTTGCATCCACCTGCAATGAGTCACTTCTAATGCATTATATGCTTGAGCATTGTGAGGATGAGAATGAGAGAAAATATCTTATGACACATTTTCTGGACGGCTTCAGGACGACACTTTTCAGGCAGGCGCAGTTTGCAGAGTTTGAGCATATAGCTCACCGGAAAATGCAAAAGGGCGAGCCGGTTACCAAGGATGTGCTAAATGAGCTATGGCATGAGCTGAATGTGCAGTACTACGGACCGGATATGCGCGTGGATGATGAGATATCATATGAGTGGATGCGCATACCGCATTTTTATACACCGTACTATGTATATCAGTACTCGACAGGCTATTCGGCAGCAGTTGCTTTTTCAAAAAAGATACTTGAGGAGGGAAAGCCTGCTGTGGATAAGTATATAGGAAATTTCCTGTGCGGTGGATGTTCGAAGAATCCAATCGAGCTGCTAAAGAGTGCCGGTGTCGATATGAGCACACCAAAGCCTGTGGATGACGCACTCAATGTATTTGAGGATTATCTGAAGCAGTTTGAGACAGCAACTAAGTAAGGAGAAACATTTTTATGGAAAGAATTAAAAGCTTTACAATTAATCATAATATTCTTAAACCTGGATTTTATATTTCAAGAAAAGACGGAGAAATCGTTACATACGACCTTCGTACAAGAAAACCTAATGCAGGCGATTATATGTCCAATTCAGCTATGCACTCAGTGGAGCATATGTTTGCAACATGTGTGAGAAACTCTGAGATTGCAGATGATGTGGTATATTTTGGACCGATGGGCTGTCAGACAGGCTTCTATCTCGTTGTGAGGGATGTCGAGCCGGGGAAGGTTTTTGAAATCACCAAAGAGGTCTTAAAGCAGATACTTGAGTATGATGGACCGGTATTTGGTGCATCAGCCATAGAGTGCGGACATTACGAGAATCTGTCACTTGACGAGGCAAAGAAGGAGTGCCGTGCATATCTTAAGGTGCTTGAGAGCCAGACAAATATGGAGTTTACTTATCCACAGTAAACGAGGACTAAAAATATAATAGCAAGATAGCAGGAATGGAGAAATAAAATGACAATAGGTGTAATTGGTGCAATGCAGATGGAGGTCGATGACTTAAAGGCTCAGATGACAGACACACAGACAGAGGTTTACAGCGGAGTGGAGTTTGTTGAGGGCAAAATCGGTGATCAGTATGTTGTTGCGGCAAAATGCGGAATAGGAAAAGTGTTTGCGGCAATATGTGCAGAGGCCATGATTTTGAAATATGATGTAGATATGATTGTCAATATTGGAGTGGCAGGAACTTTGACAAAGGACTTAAATGTGCTTGACGTGGCAGTAGCCACAAACGTGCTGCAGCACGATATGGATACATCGCCAATCGGAGATCCGAAGGGGCTTCTTTCAGGTATCAACATGATTCTGCTTCCGGCAGATACAAAAATGGTTGAGCTCATGTGCTCATGCTTAGCTGACAGGAATATCCACTACAAAAAGGGCAATATCGCAACAGGAGATCAGTTTATTGCCACAAAGGAGCAGAAGGATTATATTTCGAATACCTTTGATGCAATCGCTGCAGAGATGGAGGGAGGCAGCATCGGTCATGTGTGCTATGTGAACAAGGTGCCATTTGCCATTCTTCGCTCAATATCAGACGGCGATGGCGGCGAGACAGACTACCAGACATTTGCGGAGAAGGCTGCGCATCAGTCGATTGAGGTAGTGCTTGAGTTTATCGGAAGGGCAGAAGAACTGAAATAGAGTTATTTCATTATTCATAATTTGTGATAATAAAGAATAGTATATAGCATGAGTGAATACAGAGCATACATGCAAAATACAAAACTACATAATGGGACAAAACGAAAGAAACGCCGACACAGATTCCTTTTTGGAGTGCTGCTGTCGGCGCTTCTTATTACAGGCGCTTTATATGGCAGAGAGTATGACATATCGCAGCTGAAAAATATAGAGGTGATGGAGACACTTAGCAGTGCTGTGAGTCAGTTCGGAGACAGAAAGCTGCCTGTATATTCGGTTCAGACAACAGAAAAAAAGATAGCCCTTTCATTTGACTGTGCCTGGGGAGCAGAGGATTTTGACAGTATGATGGAGACACTTGACAAGCACAACGTAAAGGCTACATTTTTTATGACAGGAGGTTTTGTGAGTGATAACCCTGAATGTGTAAAGACGCTGGTTGAAAAAGGGCATGAGCCTGGAAATCACAGTGAGCACCACTATGATATGGCAACAATCACTGCAGGCGAGATGAAGACAGAGATAATGGATGTGCACAAAAAGGTCAAGGAGCTGACCGGAAAGGATATGAAGGTGTTCAGACCGCCATACGGCTCGTACAACAATGAACTGATTGACACAGTGTATGGCTGTGACTATTATCCAATCCAGTGGGATGTGGATTCTCTCGACTGGAAAAACTATGGTATGCAAAACATTATAGATACAGTGTGCAATCACAAAAGCCTGGATTGTGGCTCGATAATACTCTGCCATTTAGGCGCCAAATACACCTCGCAGGCACTCGATGAGATGCTCACGAAGCTGCAGGACATGGGCTATGAGATAGTTCCGGTATCAAAGCTTATCATGACAGAAGGCTATCATATGGATGCAAACGGTATGCAGATCAAGGACTGAGCAATTTCATAAATCAATATTTTAGTCAATATTTAGTCAATAATTTAGCCCTTTACGATATTGTTATTTACAGACAAGTGTGTTAAACTAAAGCTATATTTTAAAGAAGCTGTGAGACAGCTATGGGGGTAAATTATATGACAGATACAGGTTTTTTAGTAGCATTCTTTATAGTTATTTTTTAGTTATCATCTTTGCGCTTGTCGCTGTAATCGGAGCCGTTACAAGTGCTGTTGCAGGTATCAATGATGATGAGGATGAGACAGAGGAAGAGGGCATCTGAAGCTAAAATCAATAAAAGATATTAAAAGATATTTAAAGACATCGAATTATATTGATCGTATAATTGGGTGTCTTTTTATTGCCAAAATCTCTTAAAAAAGTATAAACCAATTGAGTTGTAATCCGCCACATTGTATAATAAAAATATAACAGCGAATTAAATATATTGTGAAAATCGCAGTAATCATTGTCTATTAAACTAATGCAGGCATTATCAAGAAAAGAAAAAGGAGGGGTTAGATGATATCCAGATATAGTGTAAAAAAGCCTTTTACTGTACTTGTAGGAGTATTGCTGGTAATAGTACTTGGTGTTGTATCGCTTGGCAGGATGACGACAGATCTGCTGCCGGATATGAGCTTTCAGTATGCACTTATCGTGACAACAGATATGGGAGCAAGTCCACAGGAGGTGGAGAGCGATGTCACCGCGCCGCTTGAAGCAGCTATGGCAACTACGTCAAATATCAAAAACGTAAGCTCAATGTCATATAACAGCTATTCGCTGGTGACATGCGAGTATGAGCAGAATGCCAACATGGATTCTGTAGTGATAGAGATGCAGCAGAAAATAGATCAGGTCAAGGCTGGCTGGAAGGATGGAGTGGGTACTCCGACCATTATGAAGATAAATCCGGACATGCTTCCAATCATGATGACTGCTGTGGATATGGATGGGAAAAGCAAGTCGGAAATCACAGACTTTGTGGAAAACACACTAAAGCCTGCAATTGAGAGTACAGAAGGAGTCGCATCAGTGACTGCAACAGGTGAGCTCACCGAGCAGATACAGGTCACGATGAATCAGGCCAAGATAGATGCGCTCAATGAGAAAATAAATAATGCCGTTTCAAAGAAATTTGACGATGCAAAAAGTCAGATGGATGATGCAAGCGCAAAGATAGAGAGCGGACAAAACGCAATCACATCGGCATCGGATCAGATGAGCGCGGGAGTGGATACGCTAAAGGAGCAAAAGGCAAAGCTTGCAGAGCAGAAGACTCAGCTAGAGAGTACACTTTCAAGCTTAAATGAGCAGAAGAGCCAGCTTGAAACAATTCAGTCAGCTCTTTCAGACTTCATGAATAGTGATACATATACAAAGACAATTCCGTCACTCAAAGAGGGCGCAAATGCACCGGGTGAAGCGGGCACAGCACTCAAAGCGCAACTTGAGCAGGTTAATAAGCAGATTGCAACACAGTTTTCAGTCTCTCGACGCTTGGAATCAAGGTAAACACAGCAGATGATCTGCCTGCGGCAGCGTCAGCGATAGCACAGACTCTCATTCAGGTGAATACAGGTATAGAGCAGTGCCAAAGCGGGCTTGACCAGATAGCACAAGGAGAGACAGCACTTTTAGATGCCTATGATAATCTAAACAGTCAGGCAGCTATAAGCTCGATAAGCATAGGACAGCAGTCAGCACAGCTTGCAACAGCAGCGGCATCTCTTGACAGCTCAAAGAAGGAGCTTGAAAAGAGTAAGGATGATGCGCTTGACAAGTCAAACTTAAATGCAGTTTTAACAATTGACTCACTCTCGCAGCTGCTCGTCGCTCAGAATTTTGATATGCCTGCAGGCTATGTAAATGATTCAAATGGCACGCAGTACATAGTACAGGTGGGAGATGAGATAAAATCAATTGATGATTTAACAAATCTAGTGCTTATGGATATGAAGCTTGATGGAATAGCTCCTATTCATGTCGGTGATGTGGCAGATGTTGAGATGACTGACAACTCGGATGAGACATATGCGATAGTCAACGGTAATCCCGGAATAATGCTCTCCATGGAGAAGCAGACCGGCTACTCTACAGGAGACGTCACAGACCGTCTTTTGGACAAGCTTGATTCGCTGGAAAAGGAAAATGACGGATTACACACCACAGTGCTCATGAATCAGGGCGTATACATCGACATGGTTGTAAAAAGTGTGATGCAGAATATGATAGTGGGAGCAATACTTGCCATTTTCGTATTGCTTTTGTTCTTAAAGGATATAAAGCCAACACTTGTTATCGCAGCATCTATACCGCTATCGGTTATTGTGGCAGTGGTGCTTATGTATTTTACGGATATCACCTTAAATATCATTTCAATGTCGGGACTTGTGCTTGGAATAGGAATGCTGGTGGATAATTCAATAGTAGTAATCGAGAATATCTACAGATTAAGGGGAGAGGGATATTCGGTAAAGAAGGCGGCTGTTGAGGGTGCAAATCAGGTGGCAGGAGCCATTTTTGCCTCTACACTTACCACGGTAAGTGTGTACGCGCCAATCATTTTTACTGATGGAATCACGAGACAGCTCTTTGTAGACCTGGCACTTACGGTAGCGTTTACTCTTATGGCATCTCTTGTTGTGGCACTCACATTTGTACCGGCAATTGCTTCAGGCATGCTCAAAAAGACGAAGGATATAAAGCATCCATGGTTTGACCGTTTTAAGGATTGGTATGCAAATGTGCTCGGCATATGTCTTAGATTTAAGCCGGTGGTATTTATTGCGGCAGTAGTGCTTTTAGTCGGCAGTGGCGCACTTTGCATGTCAAGGGGAATGACATTTATGGATATGGACATGGAGTCAAATCAGATTTCACTTACCATAGAGGCAAAGGATGACGAAAAGCTCGACTTCAAGCAGCTTACAGAGCTGTCTGATAAGGTCATGGACAAAATATCTGATATAAAGGGCATAGACACAATAGGAGCTACAGCAGGCGGCAGCTCGACCATGAACCTGATGAGCTCAGGAAGCGACAGCGTGAGCATGTATATATTGCTTGATGAGAAGTCGGATGTTTCATCGGATAAGGTAATAGATGAAATTGAAAAACGCACAAAGAATCTGGACTGCAAGGTAACAGCATCTTCACAGGCTATGGACTCATCAGAGTTTTTCGGAAGTGGTCTCTCTGTCAGGATTAAGGGTAATGATATAGACAAGCTGCAGAAGCTTGCAGGTGATGTGGCAGATATCCTTAAGGACACAAAGGGCGTGACAGATATAGATGACGGTCTTGGAGATACAATCAATGAGCTTAAGATAACTGTGGATAAGGAAAAAGCAGCAAAGTATGGCTATACGGTGGCTCAGGTATACCAGCTCGTATCCGGTGAGATATCATCTCAAAAGAGTGCAACAACCATTACGACCGACATAAAGGACTATGAGGTATACCTACAATCTGCAGAGCAGTCTGATGTGACTGTGGACGACATTAAAAACCTTACATTTACCTATAAGGATAATGATGGCAGTGAAAAGGAGATTCCGCTCAGTGATATCTGCACTATTTCGCAGGAACAGACACTAAGTACCATTCATCGAGATGCTCAGACAAGATATATTACAGTATCAGGTGCGGTTGATGAAAACCATAATGTAACATTACTAAGCGATAAAATTAAATCAAAAATTGATAAACTTAGCATTCCTGATGGCTATTCAATAGACATGGAGGGCGAGGATGAGACAATAAATGAGTCAATGAGTCAGCTTGGACTTATGCTTGTGCTTGCAGTGATATTTATCTATCTTATCATGGTGGCGCAGTTCCAGTCATTGCTTTCACCGTTTATTATCATGTTCTGTATACCTCTTGCGTTTACAGGAGGATTTATAGCTCTTTTCATCACGGGAAATGAGCTCGGAATCATATCAATGCTTGGTTTTATAATGCTGGCAGGTCTCATTGTAAATAATGGAATCGTGCTCATTGATTACATCAATCAGCCAGGAGAGAGGGCATGAGCAAGCATGAGGCAATCATAGACGCAGGCCGTACAAGGCTTCGTCCAATACTGATGACAGCGATGACCACCATACTCGCAATGTTTACATCGGCGATAGGTATCGGAGATGGCTCAGATATGATAAGGCCGATGGCAATCGCAATAATAGGAGGTCTCGTATACGGAACCATCCTTACGCTTATAGTAATTCCATGTATCTATGATGCGTTCAACAGAGAGAAGAGCATGGTAGAGGAAGAATTGTAGCAGGATAGAAGGAAAAAGGCTGGAAATATAGAGAGTTGGAGGATTTTTACATGGCAAAGTATATTATGGCATTAGATGCGGGCACGACCAGCAACAGATGTATACTTTTCAATGAGAAGGGCGAGATGTGCAGTGTGGCACAGAAGGAATTTACGCAGTTTTTTCCAAAGCCGGGCTGGGTGGAGCATGATGCAGAGGAAATCTGGGCCACACAGCTTGAGGTGGCAAAGGAGCTATGGCCAATATCCAGGCTACGGCAGCCGACATATGTGCGATAGGCATTACTAACCAGAGAGAGACCACAATTGTATGGGACAAAAATACAGGTGAGCCGGTTTATCACGCAATAGTATGGCAGTGCAGGCGCACGGCAGAGTATGCGGATTCACTGAAGGAGAAGGGGCTTACTGAGACCTTTAGGAAAAAGACAGGTCTTGTGATAGATGCTTATTTTTCGGCAACTAAGCTCAAGTGGCTCCTTGACAATGTGCCGGGAGCGAGGGAGAGAGCCGAAAGAGGCGAGCTTTTGTTTGGAACAGTCGAGACATGGCTTATATGGAAGCTCACTCAGGGACAGGTGCATGTCACGGATTATTCCAATGCTTCAAGAACCATGATGTTTAATATCAATACCTTAAAGTGGGATGATGAGATACTTAAGGAGCTTGATATACCAAAGAGCATGCTTCCAAAGCCAATGCCGTCAAGCTGTGTATATGGTGAGGTGAATCCTGTGTTTTTCGGGGGTCCGATTCCTATCGCGGGAGCGGCAGGAGACCAGCAGGCTGCGCTTTTTGGCCAGACCTGCTTCAGGGCAGGGGAAGCCAAAAATACATACGGTACAGGCTGTTTTCTGCTGATGAACACAGGTGAGATGCCTGTATCCTCAAAAAACGGACTTGTTACCACTATAGCCTGGGGTATAGACGGCAAGGTGGTATATGCGCTGGAGGGTTCAATATTTGTAGCAGGAGCCTCTATCCAGTGGCTACGCGATGAGATGAAATTTATCGATTCCTCAACAGATTCAGAATACATGGCGAGAAAGGTAAAAGACACAAACGGCTGCTATGTGGTGCCGGCATTTACAGGGCTTGGAGCACCGTACTGGGATCAGTATGCCAGAGGAACCATTGTGGGGCTTACGAGAGGTGTAAACAAGTACCATGTCATAAGGGCAACTCTGGAATCAATGGCATTTCAGGTGAATGATGTGCTTGAGGCAATGAAGGCTGATTCGGGCATCAATCTCACATCACTTAAGGTGGACGGCGGCGCCAGTGCCAATAATCTGCTCATGCAGATGCAGGCTGATATCAGCAATGCACCGGTCAACAGGCCTGTGTGCGTGGAGACAACAGCCATGGGCGCAGCGTACCTCGCAGGGCTTGCGGTGGGCTACTGGGAAAGCATGGATGATATAAAGAGAAACTGGTCTATTGACCGTGTGTTTGAGCCGGAGATAGCGGCTGATTTGAGAGAAAAGAAGCTTAAAATGTGGAAAAAGGCTGTCGCCTGCGCATTTAACTGGGCGAAGGATGAATAATAGCTTATGCTTGCATTGTTTTAAATGAGCTTAGTGATACGGCAATTAAACAATGCATGGAAATTGGTAGGAGAAAATAACATGTATGATGTAGTAATTATAGGAGCGGGAGTATCGGGAAGCGCCTGTGCCAGAGAGCTTTCGAAATATAACCTGTCCATCTGTGTGGTGGAAAAGGAGGAGGACGTGTGTTGTGGCACCTCAAAGGCAAACAGTGCTATTGTCCATTCCGGAATTGATTGTAAGACCGGTACACTTATGGCACAGATGAATATCCGTGGAAATGAGATGATGGACGAGCTTTCGAAGCAGCTTGATTTTGAGTTTAGAAGAAACGGCTCACTGATAGTGTGCTTTAGCGATGACGATATGCCAAGGCTTAAGGAGCTTTATAATCAGGGGATTGCAAACGGGGTGCCGGGACTTGAAATTCTTGATGCAGGCGAAGCGCATGAGATGGAGCCAAAGCTGTCTGATGAAGTTGTGGCAGCTATTTACTGCCCGACAGGAGGCATTGTATGTCCGTTTGGCATGAATATCGCATTTGCTGAGAATGCGGCAGCAAACGGTGTGGAGTTCTTATTTAACACCGAGGTGAAGGCGATACAAAAGGAGCAGACAGGCTATATTCTCATTACTCAAAAAGGCGAAATTCATGCACGCTGCGTTGTGAATGCAGCCGGTGTATATGCTGACGTGTTCCACAACATGGTAAGTGAAAACAAAATACATATTACACCAAGGCGCGGAGAGTACGAGCTTTTAGACAGGGCTGCGGGAGGTATCGTTGACAAGACTATTTTCCAGCTTCCGGGCAAATACGGTAAGGGCGTGCTTGTAACCCCGACAGTACACGGAAATATCCTAATCGGACCTACAGCAGATGACCATGAGGACAAGGATGGTACAAATACAACGAGAGCAGGTTTAGAGCATGTTGTGAAATCCGGCACACGTTTGGTGACGTCACTTCCTATGCGTCAGGTCATAACATCGTTTGCAGGAAACCGTGCACATGAGGACGGACATGAGTTTATCATCGAGGAGCTTTCTGACGCACCGTATTTTATTGACTGCGCAGGTATAGAGTCACCGGGCTTATCAAGTGCGCCGGCTATCGGTGAGAGAGTGGCAGCAATAGTTGAGGGGCTTTTTAATCCTTCTAAAAATGCGGATTTCATCGAGACAAGAAAAGGTATCTTAAATCCAAAGAAGCTTTCAGAGGATGAGTATAAAAAGCTGATAAAAGAAAAGCCTGAGTATGGCAATATAATCTGCCGCTGTGAGATGATTACGGAGGGCGAGATAATGGATGCGGTAAACAGACCACTTGGCGCAAAGTCACTTGATGGTGTGAAGAGACGCACCAGAGCCGGAATGGGCAGATGTCAGGCAGCTTCTGTTCTCCGAGAACTATGGAGATTATCGCCAGAGAGAGAGGCATTTCACAGCTTGACATCACTAAAAGCGGTGGAAAGTCAAAGATAGTTGTTGGAATGAGCAGGAATCGTGGATAGTCTGTCTTATTTCCAAGAGACAGGTGACGATAGCTTGATATTGGATTAATATCAGCTTAACATAGGGGGACAATATGGAATTTTACGATATTGTGATAGTAGGAGGAGGCCCGGCAGGTCTTGCGGCAGCAGCTTCCGCTAAGAAAAATAAAATAGATAAAATACTTATACTGGAAAGAGACTGTGAGCTTGGTGGTATCTTAAATCAGTGTATACACAACGGCTTTGGCCTGCACACCTTTAAGGAGAAACTCACAGGCCCTGAATATGCCGGCAGATTTATCAAAGAGGTCAAAGAGCTTGGCATAGAGTACAGGCTGAATACGATGGTCATGGACATCTCGACAGGTGACGAGTTCGAAAATGGGGCAGATGACAGGCATGATGTAAAGATAAAAGATGAGGCAAACGATAAAATAGTTACAGCTATGAACCGCACAGACGGACTTTTCCATATCGCTGCAAAGACCGTAATACTTGCGATGGGCTGCAGGGAGAGAGCAAGAGGTGCTCTTAACATACCCGGCTACAGACCGGCAGGAATTTTCTCGGCGGGCACAGCTCAGAGACTGGTGAATATAGAGGGCTACATGCCGGGACGAAAGGTAGTAATACTCGGCTCAGGAGATATCGGTCTTATCATGGCTAGGAGAATGACCTTGGAGGGGGCAAAGGTGCAGGTGGTTGCAGAGCTCATGCCGTATTCGGGAGGCTTGAAGCGTAATATCGTGCAGTGCCTTGATGATTTTGGAATTCCGCTTAAGCTCAGCCACACAGTGGTTGATATAAAGGGCAGGGAGCGTGTGGAGGGCATCACTCTCGCACAGGTGGACGAGCACAACAAGCCTATTGAGGGAACGGAGGAGTTTTACGAGTGCGACACGCTTTTACTCTCATGCGGACTTATTCCGGAAAATGAAATTTCAAAAACAGCGGGTGTAGAGCTCAATCCGGTAACAAGCGGACCGGTCGTAAACGAAAGCTTGAGACAAATGTGCCCGGTGTATTTGCCTGCGGAAATGTGCTTCATGTGCATGACCTTGTGGATTATGTGTCAGAGGAAGCGACAGCAGCAGGCCGCCATGCCGCAGAATATGTGAAAAATGGCGGTGATAAGAGTTGCGATGGCAAAGAAATATCGATAACCGCTACAGGCGGAGTACGATATACTGTCCCAAGCACTATAAATACTGCACAAATGGATGATACTGTGACGGTAAGATTTCGAGTGGGAGCTGTGTATAAGAATTGCTATATTGCAGTATATCTGGATGATAAACAGCTGCAGCACCGCAAGCGTCCTGTTATGGCGCCGGGTGAGATGGAGCAGGTAGTGCTTAAGAAGAAGGAGCTCATTGAAACAGACAATCCCCGCGCAATTACGATAAAGATTGAGGAGGCATAGTATCATGGAAGAGAGAAATTTGACATGTATAGGCTGCCTCTGGGCTGTGCCTTAAGGTGACAATAGACGGAGAAAATGTCACAGTAACCGGAAATACCTGCAAGCGCGGAGCAGACTACGGAGCAAAGGAAGTGACACATCCGATGCGAATCGTGACAAGCACAGTCTGTGTGAAAAACGGCACAATACCTATGGTATCCGTAAAGACAGCACAGGATATTCCAAAGGAAAAGATAATGGATGTGATGGACTGTATCAACCGGATCACGGTAGAGGCACCGGTGCATATAGGTGATGTACTGCTAAGTGATGCTGCAGCAACCGGTGTGGATATAGTTGCAACAAAGAATGTTGAAGCATAAATAAGGAGCATGAATTAATGGTTAAAACCGGAATTTCCCTTGATAGTGTAAAAAACAATAATAAATCTCAGATACTTAAGATACTGCAGAAAAACGGCGCAATGTCAAGGAAGGATATTGCCAATCAGATAGGACTCACACCGGCGGCTGTGACCATGCTGTGCAATGATATGATGGAAGCTCACATGATACTTGAAAAGGGTGAGATGAAGGAGCAGAAGAGAGCGGGCCGTAAGAAGGTGCTTGTGGATATCAATTATGATTTTAAGTATATAGTATCTGTAAATATTGAGGCTGTAGACACGAGCATTACAGTTACCAATATCAGGGGAAATGTGCTTGTTGAAACTAAGGTACATACCCGGACGGACATTGAACCACAGCTGTTTTTAGAAGAACTGGCAAAGGAAATAAAGCTTCAGCTTTGGGAAAATGAACTTAAGCTGTCAGATATTCTTGGAATCGGAATATGTGTTCCGGGAATAGTTGACAGGAATAATGGCATCAGTATACACGCTTATGGCATATGGAACAATCAAGTAAAAATAAGAGAAATACTTGAAAAACAGATTCAGTGTCCGGTAATACTTGAAAACAACGTCAAAGCATTTGCGGAAGCCGAAATGCTTTATGGTGTCGGAAAATATGGAAACAATATTGTTTTTATTAAGTGGGGCCCGGGTGTCGGCTCTGCGATAGTTGTGGACAATAAGCTATATGAGGGCAATCAGCACAACGCAGCAGAAATAGGACACTACATCATAGAGCCTGATGGACTTAAGTGCAGATGTGGCAGACATGGCTGTCTTGAAACAAGAGTATCCATGTTTGCCCTGTGTGACCGCATAAAGGAGATATATTCCAAGGAAAATACCCCGGTGCTATACGAAGAAACAGCCGGTGATAAAAATCTTATAACAAGAGAGCTCTTGACTTCGTGGGTAGAAAATGAGGGCAACGGCTACATAACAAGGATGGATAAGACAATTTCTGAGATACTTGTTGGAGCAATAGAACGAATGGCACGTGTCGCTGTAAATGTGTTGACTATTCTGGCTCCGGATTGCACGATAGTGTTTGGTTCAATGTTTGAAAATACAAGTATATATAAGCTTTTTATACAGTACTGCACAAAATATGATGAAAACTATACTGACAAGCTTATCAGCCGTTCACACTTGAGCGATAAGATGGCATATATAGGCGGAACAGCACTTATAGCGAGCACTTATTGCGAGCACTTATTTCTTTGAAAGTAAAAATTTATAATAAAGAAAAAATGAAGAAATCTTATTGATATTTTCTTTATTGTTGCATATACTATAAGCAAGAAAGGAGTGTTGTATATGTCACAGTCAGTTAATGTTAATTTTAAATTGGATGCAGATGTAAAAAAAAGCATGGAACAGGTGTGTTCGGAATTAGGTCTTTCTATGAGTGCAGCGTTCACCGTTTTTGCAAAAAAAGTAGGCAGAGAAAAGCGTATTCCTTTTGAGGTATCGGTAGATCCGTTTTATTCTGATAGCAATATCCGTTATTTGGAAAATATCGTGCGCGATATTAAGGATGGCAAAGCTCACTTCGCAGAGCATGATTTGATAGAGGAGGACTAATGAGGTTACTATGGAAGATAGGGCATGGAGCGATTATTTATACTGGCAGACGCAGGATAAGAAAACACTGAAAAGAATTAATGGACTTATCAAGGATATTCAGCGAAGTACGTTTGAGGGTATAGGTAAACCGGAACCATTAAAGGAAAATCTTAGTGGTATGTGGAGCAGACGCATTGATGACACTAATCGAATTGTTTATTATGAAAAAGATGAGATAATTTATATTGTTTCATGTAAAGGTTATTATGATGATTGAAAAATCATATTGACAAATCACCCAATGCACTTTAATATTGTAGAAAGAAACAGGCAAATATTTAAAGGCATAAGAAAGAGGAGTACATGACGAAAGCTTTCAGAGAGAGCATCCGGTCCGTAAGATGGTGATACATTTTGGGCAGGCTGAAAGGTGCTTAAGACAGAAATCATGGAAGGTAGCTTTTGAGCTGAAGAACCCAGAAAGCCGCAAGCGGCATAAGTTCTTCCGATTCGTCCACGTTACAGGACAAGAGGCATTCGAGTTTATATGCATATATATGCTCCGATGTAAACGAAGGTGGTACAGCGCTAATTCGCCCTTCCGGTCAATGATCGGGAGGGTCTTTTTATGTACACAGACCGGAAGATTGCGCATGCAATCTAATCGGTCGCCCGTCGTAAATAAAAAGAAAAACAGCAAAAGCTCACAGCCTGAATTATCAGGCCGCGCATTATGTATGGAATTATGTGATTTATGGAGCTGCCTAGAGACTGTTAAAATTATGTACACAGCCCAGCAACGCACGCACATGGACGTGCGGGCGAGGCGTTAGCGCCATGGACGGCGCTAAAAGCCGGTTGCGTCATGGTCTAAGCAATCCCTAATCATAATTTTTACAGTGTCTTGGCAGCGTAATCATGAACATAATTCCATACATAATGCGCGACCTGACACAACAAAGCCCCCAAAGCTTTTGCGTCATTCATATAAAAGGAGGAAAACATGAGCAAAGAACTAAACAAAACCTACGATCCAAAGGACATCGAGGACCGTCTTTACAAAAAGTGGGAAGACAACGGCTACTTCCATGCTGAGGTAGACCGCAGCAAAAAACCATTCACAATCGTGATGCCACCACCAAACATCACAGGACAGCTGCACATGGGACATGCCCTTGACAACACCATGCAGGATATCCTTATCAGATACAAGAGAATGCAGGGCTACAATGCACTCTGGCAGCCGGGAACAGACCACGCATCCATCGCAACAGAGGTAAAGGTCATCCAGGCACTTAAAGAGCAGGGAATCAACAAGGCAGACCTTACAAGAGAAGAGTTCCTGGAGAAATGCTGGGACTGGAGAAAAGAGTATGGCGGACGTATCGTAAAGCAGCTTCGTAAGCTCGGATCATCAGCAGACTGGCAGCGTGAGAGATTTACAATGGATGAGGGATGCTCACACGCAGTACAGGAGGTATTTACAAAGCTTTATAAGAAGGGCTGGATTTATAAGGGCTCAAGAATCGTAAACTGGTGTCCGGTATGTAAGACATCTATTTCAGATGCAGAGGTAGAGCATGAGGAACAGGACGGCTTCTTCTGGCACATCAACTATCCTGTAGTTGGCGAGGAAGGCAGATTCGTAGAGATAGCAACAACACGTCCTGAGACACTTTTCGGAGATACAGCCGTAGCTGTAAACCCTGATGATGAGCGTTATCAGGATATCATCGGAAAGACCTTAAAGCTTCCATGCACAGACAGAGAGATTCCTGTAATCGCAGATTCATACGTAGATAAAGAATTTGGAACAGGCTGTGTAAAGATTACACCTGCACACGACCCTAACGATTTCGAGGTAGGAAAACGCCACAGCTTAGAGGAAATCGTTGTAATCAATGATGATGCCACAATGAATGAAAAGGCCGGAAAATATGCCGGAATGGACAGATACGAGTGCAGAAAGGCACTGGTTGAGGACCTTAAGGAGCAGGGCCTTTTAGTAAAGGTTGTACCACACTCACACAATGTAGGTGTGCATGACCGCTGTCACACAACAGTTGAGCCAATGATCAAGCAGCAGTGGTTCGTCAAGATGGACGAGATGATCAAGCCTGCAGTTGAGGGAGTAAAGAACGGAGAAATCAAGCTCCTTCCTTCAAGAATGGACAAGACATACTTCAACTGGACAGACAATATCCGCGACTGGTGCATCAGCCGTCAGCTCTGGTGGGGACACAGAATACCTGCATGGTACTGTGATGACTGTGGAGAGATGGTAGTTTCAATAGAAAAGCCTGGCAAATGCCTAAGTGTGGCAAGGAGCACTGGACACAGGATCCTGATACACTTGATACATGGTTCTCATCAGCGCTCTGGCCATTCTCAACACTCGGATGGCCTGAAAAGACAGAGGATCTGGACTATTTCTATCCAAACGATGTGCTCGTAACAGGCTACGATATCATTTTCTTCTGGGTAATCAGAATGATTTTCTCAGGCTATGAGCAGATGGGCAAGGCACCATTCCACACAGTGCTTTTTCATGGACTCGTAAGAGATTCTCAGGGCCGCAAGATGAGTAAATCACTCGGAAACGGAATTGATCCGCTTGAGGTTATCGACAAGTATGGTGCAGATGCACTTCGTCTGACACTTATCACAGGAAATGCACCGGGAAATGACATGCGTTTCTACTGGGAGAGAGTTGAGCTTCAAGAAACTTCGCCAACAAGGTATGGAATGCATCAAGATTTATCATGATGAACCTTGAAGGTGTAGAGCTTAGAGAGCCAAAGCTTGATGAACTTCATGCAGCAGACAAGTGGATTCTTTCAAGGGTAAATACACTTGCAAAAGATGCCACAGAAAACATGGACAAGTTCGAGCTTGGAATCGCAGTACAAAAGGTATACGACTTCATCTGGGATGAGTTCTGTGACTGGTATATCGAGATTGCAAAGGTTCGTACCTACAAGAAGGATGAAAATCCAGAGTCAGCAAATGCAGCACTCTGGACACTTAAGACAGTACTTGTAAATGCACTGAAGCTCCTTCATCCATATATGCCGTTTATCACAGAGGAAATCTTCTGCACACTTCAGTCAGACGAGGAGACTATCATGCTCTCTAAATGGCCTGAGTACAAGGAAGAGTGGAATTTCCCGGCAGAAGAAGCCGCAATCGAGCACTGCAAGGATCTCGTAAAGGGTATCAGAAATGTCCGTACACAGATGGATGTTCCACCTTCAAGAAAGGCAAAGCTATTCATCACAAGTGATGATGAGGCAGTCAGAAAGGTATTCGAGGACAACAAGGAGGTATATGTAAATCTTGCATTTACCAGCGAGATTGCAGTACAGCAGGGCAAGGCCGGTATTGGAGATGACGCTGTATCAGTAGTGATACCTGATGCGGTTGCATACCTGCCGCTTGAGGACCTTGTTGATTTCGAGAAGGAAAAGGAAAGACTCAATAAAGAAAAGGATAAGCTTACAAAGGAGCTTGCGCGCTCAAGGGGCATGCTCTCAAATGAGAAATTCTTAAACAATGCAAAGCCTGAAAAGGTTCAGGAGGAAAAGGACAAGCTTGCAAAGTATGAGCAGATGATGGCTCAGGTAGAGGAACGTCTGGCTCAGTTTAAATAATTAAATACAGATTATATTTTGTGAACACTGTTTTCCTGGGGCAAGGATGCAAAGGAGGCCGTCCACAATGCGGTGGTTCTTGAATAGAATAGAACAAAGAAAGAATATGGAGATAAAATAGAAAGGAATAAACAATGAATGTAAATCCTATAACAAGATTGGATTATCCAGATCCGGACGTGATCCGCGTAGAAGACACCTATTATATGGTATCCACAACCATGCACTTTATGCCGGGCTGTGAGATTCTGCAGTCTTTTGATCTGGTGCACTGGAGCATGTGACTTATGTCTATGAGACGTTGGATCATACGGATGCGCAGCAACTGAAAAGCGGTCAGAATATTTACGGACAGGGCATGTGGGCAGCTTCCCTGCGCTATCATGAAGGCCGATTTTATATCTGCTTTGTGGCAAATGATACCCGTAAGACTTATTTGTATACTTCGGAAAAAATAGATGGTCCATGGAAAAAGCAGCTGATAGAAGGCTTTTATCATGACGGCTCTTTATTATTTGATGAGGATGGCAGAAACTATATTGTATATGGAAATGATGAAATCTGGATTACAGAATTGAATGAAGATTTGACTGCACCAAAGAAGGACGGATTACATCGTCTTTTAGTCAGTGATCATAAGAACCCGGAGCTAGGCTATGAGGGTTCTCATATTCAAAAAATAAACGGCTATTATTATATTTTTCTTGTTCATTCCCTGAGAGACCGCTGGATGCGGACGGAAGCATGCTTTTACAGTGATTCTCTGGAAGGAGAATTCACGGGTGGAGATGTACTTTGTGATGATCGTGGATATTGTGGACAGGGCGTGGCACAGGGAGGAATAGTGGATACGCCGGATGGAAAGTGGTATGCAATGCTGTTTCAGGATTCCGGAGCAGTTGGACGGATTCCTATTCTGCTTCCGGTTACCTGGAAGGATCATTTTCCGGTTTTTGGACAGAACGGACATGTGCCGGAAGAAATAGAGGTTCACAGTACCAGACCAGGATATATTTATCAGCCATTAGTGGGAAGTGATGATTTCTGTAATGGGCTGCTTCCGCGCTGGCAGTTTAATCATGATCCAGATCCACGGTATTATCATCTGGATGCATCGCAGGGAACCTATACAATTACAACACGGGAAGTTTGTACAGAGCTTACACAGGCAGTAAATACGCTTACGCAAAGGATGAGTTATCCGTCCTGCGCAGCTGAGGTTACTGTTGATGCTTCTGCATTGAAAGAGGGCGATGTCGCAGGTTTGTGTGCGTTGCAGGGCTGTTATGCTGCAGTTGGCATTACAAAACATCATGGAAAATATGAAGTCCTTATGCTGGATAAAAAAGAAGATGGTATATTGGATATGACGGAAGGAACTGTTGTTGAATCACACCAGATGGATTTTCGTCTTGAAGCAGATTTCTGTAACATGAAGGATGAAGCACGCTGCTATTACCGGGTAAATAAGGGAGACTGGCTACCCATCGGAACCGTGCATAAGCTGTACTTCAAACTGGATCATTTTACTGGTTGCCGGTTTGGTCTGTTCTGCTATGCGGCAGAGGAAACAGGAGGAAGTGCCTGCTTCCGGGATTTTAAGTATTATGATGTTGATGAAATCTCATAAAGATAGAACTGCATAAAATAAGTGTCGGAATTTACTCAAATTCTGTAAAAGATTCAGATTGCAGAAAAATCCGGGCATAGTATCAATGAATGATATTGCCCGGATTTTTTATATTTAGTGGCTTTTCTTAAAATTTAAATGATGATATAATGAGTGAAAGTGAGAATAATACATAAATGCATTTATTAAAGAAATAGCAGGATAGTTATACTTTAGCAGGAACAAAAAGGCCGATATATAGTGAGGAAAAAATATGGATGATACCGGTATAAAGAGAGAGCCAGTTATCAGAATAAGCAACGACAGGATGGAGGCATTTATCATGCTGCCCACTGTTGAAGAAGAATACCACTATACAGTGGATGAGGTGCTTGAAGCTGTAAACCGCAATGGTGTGATATACGGCATCAATTGCGAGACCATTTCAGATATGGTAGAAAAAAGACTTATGGGCAGGGAAGTGCTTTTTGCAAAGGGAAAGCCGGCTGTTGACGGGGCTGATGGATACTTTGATTTTTACTTCGACAGTGACTTGAACCACCGCCCAACGGTTAAGAGTGATGGCTCAGTGGATTACTGGAGTGTGCACTCGGTTGAGGTGGTCAAAAAAGGCCAGACGATTGCAAACTATTGTGAGCCTGTTGCAGGTGAGGATGGTATTGATGTGCTTGGCAGGGTAATTGCCGCAAAGAAAGGCAAGGGACTGCCACCGCTTGTGGGGCGTGGCTTTGACAAATCTGTCGATGGACTTACATATACAGCTGCTATCGATGGCAAAATTGAAAGGCACAAGAATCGAATTATTATTCTTCCTATTCTTGAAATAAACGGTGATGTGGATGTGGGAACAGGAAATATAGATTTTGTCGGGGACGTGGTCATACATGGCAGTGTGAAGACCGGAGCCAGAATAAGGGCTGCAAAGTCCATCACGATAGATGGTGTTTGCGAGGGCTGTGTGCTTGAGGCCGGCAATGACCTGATTCTAAGGAATGGCATGATTGGTATGGGAAAGGCCCGGATTATTGTAAAGGGCAATCTGTTTGCCAAGTTCATGGAGTATACTGATGTGGAGGTAGATGGCTTTGTGGAGGCTGATTCTGCAATCAACTGCAATGTGGTCAGCAATGATAAGGTAATCTTCAATGGTGGACATGCAAGCATAGTCGGTGGAAAAGTATATGGCTGTGCAGGCATTGAGGTGCAAAACCTGGGTAATGATGCCTTTATCAAGACTGAGGTGCATGTGGGCGTGCATAAAAAGATTAAGATAAAGATAGCAGAGCTTGAAAAGCTTGTTGATCAAAAGCAGATGCTGCTTAACAATATCAATGCAGGCATAAAGCAGATAGAACAGATGATGGGCAGTGCCGCTGACGGTATGAATCTTGAGGAAAAGAAGCTTGCGCTTGTCAGGGCAAAAATTGAGAAAACAGCAGAGCTTACCGAAGATAAGGAGGAGCTGGAGCGGCTTAAGGGCATAGTGGAGCGCTCGACAGGCGCGACAGTACAGGTTTTGGAGCATGTATATCCAAATGTCGAGGTGTGTATTAACAACTCAAAGCTCGTCACCAAGGAGGAATTCGACAAGATTGAGTTCAAGGAGAAGGATAAGGCAGTCGTGATGTTGTCGATGAAATAAAAAAATTGCGATATTTTTATTAAATCTTAATGGAAATATACTTGCATAAAGGGGTTACTTTATTATAATATATAGTGACCCTTTTTTGATGGGATTATTTAGCAGGTAATTATGGAGGCAGGATTATGATAAATTTTGATGAAGAAATAAAGAACTATGAGCCAAGTCTAGAGATAGAGGAGGCTGAATCTGCGATTTACAGCCACGATCTGACAGATGTCACAGATATCATTGCACAGTTATTACGTGAGCAGGACAAAAGGCAGGGTGAATTAAGATGATTTGTTATAAATGCGGACAAGATGCAGGCTGGAACGATAAATGCCCTGTATGTGGGCTGATCTTTCACTTTTTAAAAGAGCTATTAGAATATCCAACTCATACTACAATGATGGTTTACAAAAGGCACAGGTGAGAAATCTGTCTGGAGCGATTATCTCTCTCAGGCAGAGTCTTAAGTTTTATAAGTACAATATCCAGGCAAGGAATCTGTTAGGTCTCATATACTATGAGATGGGTGAGATGGTTGACGCCTTAAGTGAGTGGGTCATCAGTGCAAACTATCAGCCTGATGATAATCTGGCAAAGAAGTATATAGATCAGATTCATAATAACAGAAATCAGCTCGAAACAATCAATCAGACCATTAAAAAATATAATCAGGCTTTAACTTATTGCAAGCAGGACAGTAAGGACCTTGCGGTTATACAGCTTCGAAAGGTGTTATCCTTAAATCCAAAGCTTGTAAAGGGACATCAGCTTTTGGCTCTTTTATATCTGGAGGAGGGACATCTGGATAAGGCAAAGAAAGCCTTACGCGATGCAGGCAAGATAGATACAGACAATACCACTACCCTCAGATACTTAAAAGAAGTGAACAGGCGTCTTAAGGAAAAAGGAACTGAGAGGAAAAAGAAAAATGATGATTTAATTTCCTACCAGAGTGGAAACGAAACAATCATTATGCCAAAGCGATTCAGGGAGAGCTCAATGTGGGCAAATATACTCTATATTATAATCGGTCTGGTAGTCGGAGTGGCGGTTACGTGCTTCCTTGTGGTTCCGGGTATAAAAAGCCAGTCGAAAATAGATGCAAAGAAGCAGTTATTATCGGCCAATGATACGATTTCCACAAATGGGCAGACCATCAGTGGACTTAATGATCAGATAGACAAGCTAAAGAAGGAGCTTGAGGACGAGAAGAAGAAAAATGATGGAGTATCAGACCAGATTTCCACATATGAGGCCTTGCTCAATGCCTATGTATACTATACAACCAATGATGTAATAAAGGCAGGAGAAGCACTTGAAAATATCAACACAAGCTACCTGAGTGACTCGGCTAAGCAGACATATGATACGCTCAATGGTTCAATTGCAGATTCATATAAGGAAGCACTGTACAGTCAGGCATACTCATCATACAGCAGTGGCGATTATCAGAGTGCAATCCCTACATTCCAGAAGCTTGTCGGCATGGATGAGGCATACAGGGATGGTTCAGCTGCATATTACCTGGCGCAGTCGTTCAGGAAGTCAGGTGACTTAGCATCTGCAAAGCCATATTATCAGTATGTGGTAGACAACTACGCAGGCACTGAGAAGGCCAGAACATCAAAGAATTATCTAGCACAGGAACAGTAGTAAAACAAACTGCTGCGAGGCAATAATTAAATATAAGAAATTACGAAAAGAACTACC
>ENA-OQIR01000030-OQIR01000030.1-human-gut-metagenome-genome-assembly--contig:-NODE-30-length-57918-cov-5.739735_pt1 | contig 57918 bp, 51 predicted proteins | sample MGYA00242580_ERZ504745 | MGnify/ENA primary metagenome ERZ504745 (study PRJEB26092, sample SAMD00036214) | human gut metagenome | host: Homo sapiens | study: EMG produced TPA metagenomics assembly of...
GAACGATACCCCGAAGGATATGACTCCTCTGTTCGACGACCATCCTGAAATACATCCCGGCTCCGACCGGCGATCCGGAAGCTGGCACACAGCTTCTGATCAGTACCATCGACTACAACGAATACGTTGGACGTATCGGTGTCGGCAAAGTTGAAAACGGAACGATCCGCGTGAACCAGGACGTTATGCTGGTCAACCACCACGATCTGACCAAGAAGAAAAAAGTAAAGGTCAGCAAACTGTATGAATTTGACGGACTGAAAAAAGTAGAGGTTACTGAGGCAGGCATCGGTTCTATCGTTGCTGTTTCCGGTATCCCGGATATCCACATCGGAGATACTCTCTGCGGCGATCTGGACAACCCGGTTTCCATCCCGTTCCAGAAAATCTCCGAGCCGACTATTTCCATGAACTTCATCGTAAACGACAGCCCGCTGGCCGGTAAAGAAGGTAAATACGTAACTTCCCGCCACCTGCGTGACCGTCTGATGCGTGAGCTGAACACTGACGTTTCTCTCCGCGTCGAGGAGACTGATTCCGCAGACTGCTTCAAGGTTTCCGGCCGTGGTGAGCTGCATCTGTCCGTCCTGATCGAAAACATGCGCCGTGAGGGATATGAGTTCGCAGTAAGTAAGGCAGAAGTTATCTACAAAGAGGACGAGCGCGGACGCAAACTCGAGCCAATGGAAATCGCATACGTTGACGTTCCGGACGAGTTCTCCGGTACTGTCATCCAGCTCCTCAGCGAGCGTAAAGGCGAGCTTCACGGCATGAGCCGCGCAAGCGATGGTTCCACCCGTCTGGAGTTCGAAATCCCGGCACGAGGCCTGATTGGTTTCCGTGGAATCTTCATGACCTCCACCAAAGGAACTGGTATCCTGAACACCGAGTTTGAAGATTACGCACCGTACAAGGGCGACATCGAATACCGCAAACAGGTTCCCTGATCGCTTTCGAGGCAGGCGAGTCCGTTACCTACGGTCTGTACTCCGCACAGGAGCGCGGTACTCTGTTCATCGGACCTGGCGAGAAGGTTTACGCCGGTATGGTTATCGGACAGAACGGTAAGGCCGAGGATATCGAGCTGAACGTCTGCAAGACGAAACACCTGACCAACACCCGTACTTCTTCCTCCGACGAGGCACTGCGTCTGACTCCGCCGAGAATCCTTTCCCTGGAGCAGGCTCTGGACTTCATCGACAAGGACGAGCTTCTTGAGGTTACTCCGGTTTCCTTACGTATCCGTAAGAAAGAGCTGGATTCCAGACTTCGTAAGAGAGCGGCAATGAAATAAATTTTTATAAAACGACATAAGAACCGCCGGTTCACTCTTGATTTGAGAGTAAACCGGCGGTTCTTTGTCGTTTTTCTATTCTGTTTTCTATTCGTTTGTCGTTCCGCCATGGAAGCCGTAATACGTCTCTCCCGCTGCAAGATCCACGCCGTTTGCTGCGGCAAGTGTATGAATCGTAACAAGTTCATACCCCCGGTTTACCAGCTCCGGTACAATCGTTGCACAGGACTCTACAGTCGCCTCATGGATATCGTGCATCAGGATAATGTCTCCCGGGCTTACGTTGTTGAGGACAGCGCTGATGTTCGCCTGGACATTTTTCGTCTCCCAGTCCAGGGTATCGACATCCCACATGATGCTGGGACGACCGATCTCCGCGAGCAGATCGTCGGTGCTGTTTCCATAGGGAAAACGGACAACCGTTGCACCCTGACCGTTGTTGTACTGGGCAATCAGATCATCTGTCATCTGGAACTGTGCAAGCCCATCATCAACACTCAGTTTTTTCATATTCGGGTGCGAATAGGAGTGGTTTCCCAGCTCGCAGCCAAGCGCCGCCATACGCGGAATGGTGTCTGCGCCGTATTTCTCAACGTTGCTTCCGAGCATAAAGAACGTCGCCTGCGCGCCATACCGCTCCAGCGTATCGAGAAGCTCCCCTGTGTAGACATCCGGGCCGTCATCAAAGGTCAGGGCTACCATCATCGAGCCGTTGCGGTCTGGCTGGTAAACACCCTGGTCATCAAAGTAACAGCCTTTTCCGCCGATCGCTTTCCAGCCGGTCGCCATGTAACCATTGGAATCAAAATGGTACTGGTTTCCGTCGATATCTGCCCAGCCGTTGACGTAGTACGTTGTGGCATCCGTTGCGTACCACCAGCCCGACGAGCTGTACTGCCATCCCGGCGTCTCATTCGGCGGCGTGGTCTCCGCAAGCTTCTTAATTCCCGCATTTCCCGATCCGTCCTCCGCCTCCGGCGCCGTCTCGCTCACCGTCTTTGCGGCTGTGTCATTACTCAGTACAATTCCTTTTTTCGCAAGCTGCGCTCCCGCAAATTTCCAGATAAGCGCAAGAAAAAGAAGGCCGATTACCACACACAGGGAAATCCGTGATACTTTCTGCATCATCTGTCTGCGGCGCATCTGCTTTCTTCTCTGTTTCAATGATTTTCTTTCCATATGATCTGTTTATACTCCATCGTCCCGCCCCTTTGCGGAACTTTCTTCCATCGTAACACAAACGTTTTTCGACATTTTTCTACTTACTATCATAACGTGATCTGACCTAAGATGCAAGGCACAAATTCTTACATTTTTCCACTTCTGGTAAATTAATGTTTATCGTTTCTTAACATCTTGTCACAAAAAAAGAGTGACTCTGCACCCATGGTAAAAGCGGATACAAAATCACTCTTTGTCACTCTCTTTTAAAAAACCTGGTTTCTTTCTGGTGCTTTGCCACCAAATCACAAGTCTTTCACCTGTCCAGCCTGATTATCCTCTCTGCTTAAGAGTAACTGCAAAGTTTTAACGTTGCCAGAACAACGGAAGCAAACACCTTATGCCTCATGTCCTATTTTAGTCAGGAAATCGCTGCCCATCACCCATTTTTCGTTTTCCAGCGTCACAACAGACTCGAGTTTCCAGGTGACGGTCTCTATTTTGGTTTTGCGGAAGAAATGGAGGAAACGGGTTCGTCGCTCGATCGCAGCGGTCACGTTGGTTTCAATCTTCATCTGGTTGGATTCGTTGGTTACGGTTGTGGAGACGCTGCTCACGGTGATGCTGGTGATTCCGGTGTTGGTGTCGCTGTTCAGGTAGGCATCGCAGAGCTGCTGGTACTGTTCTTTGGCGGTTTTCTGTACGGCGGTGTCGGCGGAAAATTCATTTTTGATGGTGCTGAAGGATTTTCCGGCGGCTGCGGCTGTGAATACCTTGTCCAGGGACTCTTCTGCGCGGTCGGCGATGGTTTTGCCGGTGGAATCGTTGAGTTTTAAATCCGGCAGGAATTCCATGCTGCTGTTGTCCTGCACGAGGACGATCTCGCGGTATGGGTCTTTCTGTTTTTCGGTCAGTTCAATGGTGTGGCCGCCGAGGAAGAGATACGGGATTTTGTAGATGCTGACGTTATCTGCTGTCTCTTTTAAATACTTTTTCCCGACCTGCACGCCGTCCAGATAGAACGAGGCATCCGCCGGGACGGTGATTTCGACATCCGTCACGCAGCTGTCTTTCGGCACAACGTACCACTCTTTGAAGTTCCATTTTACGGTATCCCCGACGGCGATCTCCAATGTTTCTTCCTGCGAGTCGCTCATGCCTTTTAACGTGTACCGCACAGTATAAATCCTGTTTTCCCCGGTCTCAAGATTCTGTTTTCTGCGCATGAAAAAGCTCTTGATCTCCGGTGTTTCCTGCCCGTCAGTGCCGTCCTGTTTTGCTTTCCAGGTCATTGCATTGACGTAGTTCTTCCGCGACAGAAACGTGCTGTCCGGGAACTGACATACATCGTATGCACTGTTCCAGTCTCCTGCCAGACATGCTTCCACGTAATTCCGTCCTGCCGCCTGCGGCGCATACAGATACGCGCCTGCCATAAAAAATACGGCGCACAGAATCAGAAACAGACTGAGATTCACGATCAGAATCCGCAGACTCATCGGCAGATCACGAAATTTTGCCGCCCGTATTTTCACAGAAAGCTCCGTCGTCTCTTCTCCATCTTTTTCCACATGGCGGAATTTTTTTCCTTTTCTTTTCCACTCTTGGAGCATAGTTTTCCTCATCTTTTCCTCTTTATTTGGTAATTATTCAGAGCCATGCGAAATGGAAGAAAAAATTGCGAATCATGCTTGCATGAATGAGCAGTTTTTTCTGGAATTTTCATATGGCGACAAGCCACATCGAGATGCAGCGTAAGCGGAATCGAGATGGGGCTCTGAATAATTACCTTGTTTCTTCCACCGAATACGTATGCACCCGGTCACTCGTCTGGCTGTATGCCTCGCCTTCCGCATAATACTCCTGCGACGTCGTGGAAAAACGCGTAATCGTCTCTTTCACACGCTCCCCCGTCGTTCCCTGATGAAGAAACAGCCCCACGATCATCAGAATCGCAAACACATTCAGAATCAGTACCGCCGCATTTGCCACGATGCCAGGTAATTTTTTATCCACATAGGCTTCCCTCTTTTCTGTCTCCATTGTAACAAAATGCTCCCGAAAATACAAGGAAAGCAGAGACCCCGGCGAACCGGAAATTCTCTGCTTTCCACAAATGACATATTTATTTTTTAACCTGAAAGGGTTTACTCCTCGGTATCATCCTTTGACGGAATCATTTCCTCAAAGTCGAAGTCAAGCATCGGCTCTTCCTCTTCAGCTGACGGTTCTTCAACCGGAGCTTCTGCTGCCGGAGCATCGTCCTCAAGATCTTCGGTCAGAATCAGATCCTCGTCCTCTTCTTCCTCGATCATGCTGTCGGTATTCAGATGAATGTTGCTGTAACACTTCATACCGGTACCGGCCGGGATCGGTTTACCGATGATAACGTTCTCTTTCAGGCCTACCAGATGGTCAACCTTACCCTTGATAGCAGCGTCGGTCAGAACCTTGGTGGTCTCCTGGAAGGATGCTGCGGACAGGAAGGAATCGGATGCCAGGGATGCTTTGGTGATACCAAGCAGTACCTGTTTTCCTTCTGCCGGCTCTTTGCCTTCTGCGATCAGAGCTTTGTTGGTCTCGTCGTAATCCAGGAAGTCTACCATGTCGCCCGGAAGGAATTCGGTATCTCCGTTTTCCTCGATGCGGATCTTCTTCAGCATCTGGCGAACGATAACCTCGATATGCTTATCGTTGATTTCTACACCCTGCAGACGGTAAACTCGCTGTACCTCGCGGATCATGTAATCCTGAACGGCACGTACACCTTTGATCTTCAGGATATCATGCGGGTTGACAGAACCCTCGGTCAGCTCGTCTCCGGCTTCCAGAACTGTTCCGTCTGCGATCTTAATACGGGATCCGTAAGGGATCAGGTATGTCTTGGATACGCCGTCTTCCGGATTGGTAACAACGATTTCGCGTTTCTTCTTGGTGTCTTTGATCTGTGCAACACCGGCGATTTCGGTGATGATGGCAAGTCCTTTCGGCTTTCTTGCCTCGAAAAGCTCCTCGACACGAGGAAGACCCTGTGTGATATCTCCACCGGCAACACCACCGGTATGGAAGGTACGCATGGTCAGCTGTGTACCAGGCTCACCGATCGACTGTGCTGCGATAATTCCGACAGACTCACCAACCTGTACTGCCTCGCCGGTTGCCATGTTGGCACCATAGCATTTTGCGCAGATTCCGTTACCGGAACGGCAGGTAAGAATGGTACGGATTTTTACTTTTGTATAATGCTCACCGTTCTCGTTGATGCCGTCTTTGATGACACGGGCAGCACGTTTCGGGGTGATCATATGGTTTGCTTTTACAATGACGTTGCCGTCCTTGTCTTTGATCGTCTCGCAGGAGAAACGGCCTGTGATACGATCCTGCAGACTCTCGATCTGCTCTTTTCCGTCTGTGAACTCGCTGACCCACATACCCGGAATTTCGTCCTTGCCCTCGGCACAGTCGATTTCACGGATGATCAGGTCCTGAGAAACGTCTACCAGACGACGGGTCAGGTAACCAGAGTCGGCGGTACGAAGCGCGGTATCGGACATACCTTTTCGTGCTCCATGTGCGGACATGAAGTATTCCAGTACCTGAAGACCTTCACGGAAGTTTGACTTGATCGGCAGCTCGATGGTATGTCCGGTTGTATCGGCCATCAGTCCTCGCATACCGGCCAGCTGTTTGATCTGCTTATCGGAACCACGGCTCCGGAGTCAGCCATCATGAAGATGTTGTTGTATTTATCCAGTCCGTCGAGCAGTGCTTTTGTCAGCGCATCGTCGGTCTTCTTCCAGGTATCTACAACCTCTTTGTAACGCTCTTCGTCTGTAATCAGACCACGTTTGAAGTTTCTTGTAATCTTGTCTACCGTTGCCTGTGCTTCGGCGAGCATCTCCGGCTTCTGCGGCGGCACGGTCATATCGGAAATGGATACGGTCATGGCTGCACGGGTGGAATATTTATATCCGGTTGCCTTGATATAGTCCAGAACCTCTGCGGTTTTGGTAGCTCCGTGTGTATTGATGACTTTTTCCAGAATCTGTTTCAGCTGTTTCTTTGCAACGAGGAAATCAACCTCAAGTGCAAGCTCGTTACCCGGAACCGTACGGTCTACGTATCCCAGATCCTGCGCAGAATCTCATTGAAGAGGAATCTTCCGAGTGTGGAGCTTACGTTCTGCTGCATTACAGTACCATCTTCCATCTCTTTTTCGCAGCGGATGGTAATCTTGGTCTGCAGGGTAATGTATCCGTTCTCGTATGCCAGGATGCTTCGTTCATATCGCGGAAGAAGCTTCCTTCGCCCTTCTCGCCCGGACGCTCCTGTGTCAGATAGTAGATACCAAGAACCATATCCTGGGAAGGAACGGCTACCGGACCACCATCGGACGGTTTCAGCAGGTTGTTCGGAGAAAGAAGCATGAAACGGCACTCTGCCTGTGCTTCTACGGACAGCGGCAGATGGACAGCCATCTGGTCACCGTCGAAGTCGGCGTTGAATGCGGTACAAACCAGCGGGTGAAGCTTAATTGCTTTACCTTCTACCAGAATCGGCTCGAACGCTGGATACCCAGACGATGCAGTGTAGGGGCACGGTTCAGCATAACCGGATGCTCTTTGATGACGTCCTCGAGAACGTCCCATACCTGCGGCTCGAGTTTCTCGACCATTTTCTTTGCGTTTTTGATGTTGTGTGCAGTACCGTTGGAAACCAGCTCTTTCATAACGAACGGTTTGAACAGCTCGATTGCCATTTCTTTCGGCAGACCGCACTGGTAAATCTTCAGTTCCGGTCCTACGACGATAACGGAACGGCCGGAATAGTCAACACGTTTACCAAGAAGGTTCTGACGGAAACGGCCGGATTTACCCTTCAGCATGTCAGACAGAGATTTCAGCGGACGGTTTCCAGGACCGGTAACCGGACGGCCACGGCGTCCGTTGTCGATCAGGCATCAACTGCCTCCTGAAGCATACGTTTCTCGTTGCGCACGATGATATCCGGTGCACCGAGTTCCAGCAGTCTCTTCAGACGGTTGTTACGGTTGATGATACGGCGGTACAGATCATTCAGGTCGGATGTTGCAAAACGTCCTCCGTCAAGCTGTACCATAGGACGCAGATCCGGCGGAATAACCGGAACCGCATCGAGGATCATCCACTCAGGACGGTTTCCGGACTCACGGAATGCCTCAACAACCTCAAGTCTCTTGATGATGCGGGCTCTCTTCTGTCCGGTAGAATCTTTGAGACCTGCCTTTAATTCAGCAGACTCTTTTTCCAGATCGATTGCCATCAGAAGCTCTTTGATGGACTCAGCACCCATGCCTGCACGGAAGCTGTTTCCGAACTCCTCTCTGGCATCCTGGTATTCTTTCTCGGTCAGAACCTGTTTGTACTGTAATTTGGTATCGCCTGCATCAAGAACGATGTAGTTTGCGAAATACAGAACCTTTTCCAGAGTTCTCGGAGACAGATCCAGGATCAGTCCCATACGGGACGGAATTCCTTTGAAATACCAGATGTGGGATACCGGAGCTGCCAGCTCAATGTGTCCCATACGCTCACGGCGCACACTGGATTTTGTTACTTCTACGCCGCATCGGTCGCAGATTACGCCTTTGTAGCGAATTTTCTTATATTTACCGCAATGGCACTCCCAGTCTTTGCTTGGTCCGAAGATTCTTTCACAGAACAGACCGTCTTTTTCCGGTTTCAGCGTTCTGTAGTTGATGGTCTCCGGTTTTTTTACCTCGCCATGGGACCACTCCCGGATTTTCTCCGGGGAGGCAAGTCCTATTTTGATGGCATCAAAGCTCATCTGGTAATTTTCTTTTTTTGCTGTTTCTGGCATTTGATTACCCCTTTCCTCGCAAAGCGAAGATCTACAAGTTACATGTCATCATCTGAACTTTCATCCAGATCAAGATAAGCGTCTTCTTCTTCATCCTCTTCCACATCTACCATTTCTTCTCCGTCAAATTCTTTCTTGGAGAATCCATAGTCACCAAATCTCTCGTCCTCTCTGTCAGAGTAACGGTCTCCCTCGATGATGTGGTTCAGGTTGGTATCACCGTAATCAACTGATTCCATAATTTTAACTTCGGTATTGTCATCACGCAGTACGCGGACATCGAGTGCCAGGGACTGCAGCTCTTTCAACAATACTTTGAAGGATTCCGGAATACCAGGCTCCGGAATATTGTCGCCCTTGATGATGGCTTCGTATGTCTTCACACGGCCAACCACATCGTCAGACTTCACAGTCAGGATCTCCTGCAGCGTGTAGGATGCACCGTACGCCTCAAGAGCCCAAACCTCCATCTCTCCGAAACGCTGTCCACCGAACTGAGCTTTACCACCCAGAGGCTGCTGTGTAACGAGGGAGTATGGGCCGGTAGAACGGGCATGAATCTTATCGTCTACCAGGTGATGCAGTTTCAGGTAATGCATGTGTCCGATTGTCGTTCTTCCATCGAACGGCTCACCGGTACGTCCGTCGCGGAGCTGTACCTTACCGTCTCTTGCGATATCAACACCCTTCCACAGTTCTCTGTGATCCAGATGCTCTTCCAGATACTGATATACTTCCGGAAGCAGAATATCTTTATATTTCTCGGAGAATGCATCCCATTCCATGTTTACATAATCGTTTGCCAGTTCCAGGGTATCCTGAATATCTTTCTCGTTTGCGCCGTCGAAGATCGGGGTGGATACGTTGAATCCAAGCGCTGCTGCTGCAAGGCTCAGGTGGATCTCCAGCACCTGTCCGATATTCATACGGGACGGCACACCCAGAGGGTTCAGCACGATGTCCAGCGGACGTCCGTTCGGCAGGAACGGCATATCCTCTACCGGAAGTACACGGGAAACGACACCCTTGTTTCCGTGACGACCAGCCATCTTGTCACCGACAGAGATTTTTCTCTTCTGCGCGATGTAGATGCGGACTGCCTGGTTTACTCCAGGAGAAAGTTCGTCGCCGTTTTCACGGGTAAATACTTTGGCGTCCACGATGATACCATACTCACCGTGCGGTACTTTCAGGGAAGTATCACGTACTTCTCTTGCTTTCTCGCCAAAGATGGCACGGAGCAGACGCTCCTCTGCGGTCAGCTCGGTTTCTCCCTTCGGAGTTACTTTTCCGACCAGAATATCACCGGCACGTACCTCTGCACCGATGCGGATGATTCCACGCTCGTCCAGGTCTTTTAAGCTTCATCGCCGACGCCCGGAACGTCTTTTGTGATCTCTTCCGGTCCAAGCTTGGTGTCACGGGCCTCTGCCTCGTACTCCTCGATGTGGATGGAAGTGTAAACATCATCCTGTACCAGACGCTCGCTTAAGAGTACGGCGTCCTCGTAGTTATATCCTTCCCAGGTCATAAATCCGATCAGCGGGTTTTTACCAAGAGCAAGCTCGCCCTGGTAGGTAGACGGACCGTCTGCGATTACTTCGCCGGCCTCTACATGGTCACCTTTAAATACGATCGGTTTCTGGTTGTAGCAGTTGCTCTGGTTGCTTCGCATGAATTTGGTCAGATGGTAAACATCTTTTGTTCCGTCATCATTGTTCATGCGGATCTCGTTGGAGCAGGAATAGGAAATGGTTCCTGCTTTTTTTGCAACGACGCAGACACCGGAGTCTACGGCTGCTTTTGCTTCGATACCGGTTCCTACAACAGGAGCATCGGTGATCATCAGCGGTACGGCCTGACGCTGCATGTTGGATCCCATCAGCGCACGGTTCGCATCGTCGTTCTGAAGGAACGGGATCAGCGCCGTAGCAACGGAGAATACCATCTTCGGAGACACGTCCATGTAATCAAACATGTGCGGCTCGTAGGACTGGGTCTCATCCAGATAACGTCCGGAAACGTTCTTGTTGAGGAAGTGTCCTTCTGCATCCAGCGGCTCATTTGCCTGTGCTACATGGTAATTATCCTCTTCATCTGCGGTCATGTAGACTACTTCGTCTGTAACACGCGGATTTTTCGGATCTGATTTGTCAATTCTTCTGTATGGAGCCTCAACGAAGCCATACTCGTTGATGCGCGCATACGATGCCAGAGAGTTGATCAGACCGATGTTCGGTCCCTCAGGAGTCTCGATCGGCACATTCTTCCGTAATGGGAGTAGTGAACGTCTCGAACCTCGAATCCGGCACGGTCACGGGACAGACCGCCAGGTCCAAGGGCGGAAAGACGTCTCTTGTGCGTCAGCTCTCCAAGCGGGTTATTCTGATCCATGAACTGGGACAGCTGGGAAGATCCGAAGAACTCTTTGATTGCAGCTGTAACCGGTTTGATATTGATCAGGGACTGCGGAGAAATTCCGTCGATGTCCTGTGTTGTCATACGCTCACGTACCACACGCTCCATACGGGACAGACCGATGCGGTACTGGTTCTGAAGCAGCTCACCTACGGCACGGATTCTACGGTTGCCCAGGTGGTCGATATCATCGGCATTTCCTGCGCCGTATTCCAGATGCATGTTGTAGTTGATGGAAGCGAAAATATCTTCCTTTGTGATATGTTTCGGAATCAGGTCGTGAATGTCACGTTTGATCGCCTGTTTGATCTCTTCGATATCGGTATTTTCCTCCAGGATCTTTTCCAGAACCGGATAGTATACTTTCTCGTTGATGCCAAGTTCTTCCTCGTCAACATCTACCCATGCTTTCAGATCTACCATTAAGTTGGAAAGAACTTTTACGTTTCTCTCCTCTGTCTGAATCCATACATACGGTACTGCTGCGTTCTGAATCTTGTCTGCGAGTTCCAGAGTAACGGTGGTGCCTTTTTCTGCAAGGATTTCACCGGTGGACGGATCTACAACATCCTCAGCGAGGATCTGGTTGCGGATACGGCTGCGCAGTGCAAGTTTCTTGTTGAATTTATAACGGCCTACCTTTGCCAGGTCATAGCGACGCGGGTCAAAGAACATGCTCATGATGAGGCTCTCTGCATTTTCTACTGCGAGAGGCTCGCCCGGACGAATTTTCTTGTACAGCTCGAGAAGACCTTCCTGATAGTTGGTGGAAGTATCTTTGGTGAAGCTTGCAAGAATCTTCGGCTCTTCACCGAACAGCTCTACGATCTCTGCATTGGAACTTACTCCAAGTGCACGGATGAGGACTGTGATCGGAACTTTTCTGGTACGGTCTACGCGGACATAGAAGACGTCGTTGGAATCGGTCTCGTACTCCAGCCATGCTCCACGGTTCGGGATTACGGTACAGGAGAACAGTCTCTTTCCGAGCTTATCATGTGCGATGCCGTAATAAATACCAGGGGAACGTACCAGCTGGCTGACGATTACTCGCTCTGCACCATTGATAACGAATGTTCCTGTTGCTGTCATCAACGGCAGATCACCCATGAAAATTTCGTGCTCTGTGATCTCGTCTTTTTCCTTATTATATAATCTTACTTTTACCTTTAACGGTGCCGCATAAGTAGCGTCACGCTGTTTACACTCTTCGATTGAGTATTTTACGTCATCTTCACACAGTGTAAAGTCTACGAATTCAAGGCTCAGCCGTCCGCCGTAGTCGGAGATTGGTGAAATGTCATCAAAGACTTCCTTGAGTCCGCTTCTCAGGAACCAGTCATAGGAATCCTTCTGGACTTCAATCAAGTTGGGCATTTCCAATACTTCTTTTTGTCTCTGGTAACTCATTCGCATACTTTTTCCGGTAGGTATCGGACGTATTCTGTTTTTCTCCATTGACGTTGTCACCCCTTGTGTTATAATATATTTATTACCGCTCATGCCTGAACAAAAGGTTTTAGGCATATCTTGCCATAATAGTGCATTTTCTAGATTATCATGTTTTTTCAAGTGTGTCAACAAAACAGATTGTATTTTTTTCAGTACAATCTGTTTTTTACTGGTTTTTCTTCCGTGACCCTGTTAGAATAATACTTTAGATGTGATTGAAAGCACCGAATTTTCAGAAAAAACCGCCTGTTTGATTTTTTTATTTTTCAAATCAAACAGGCGGTTTTTTTATTCTAATTTTTTAATATTTCAGAGCTCCATCCCGATTCCGCTTATGCCGCGTCGAATCGTTCTTTTTAATGCTGAATATTGTCAGCCATCATGTCCATAAAGCTCCATGGTTTCAGAACTTTGTTGATCTCTGCAAACACTTTATCATCGTAGTTGTGTTTTACTTCAGTCTTTCTGTCAAATACCATGGTATCCGCATCCTCTGCTTCTACTTCCGGCCAGTGCGGGAGTCCGGCATGATCCGGGGTGCCGTTCTTTGCGAAGGCGAGAAGTGCTCCGAAGATTTCGCTTTCCAGTTTATCGCTGACATCCGGGATGCCACAAATTTCTACGAAATCTGCGTTTCCGAAGAAATATGGGATATCGGAGCAGTGCCATGCCGGCTTGCCGTGCTGGAACGGGAATTCCAGAGCGAAGTTGTAGAGATATGCTTTGCCGCCGCCTTTTGCGAACAGTTTGGCAAGTTTTACGGTCGGCTCACGCATTGCACGGTCGATGGCAAGAACATCTACGCCGTTCTTCTCCGGATATGCTTCTTTGAAAGCGTCCAGAACCTTTTCGGCATTGTCTCCATAAACCTTTTTGAGGATTTCCAGAATCTCTTCCGCTGTCAGTTTGTTCTTATCATAAGCTGCCGGTGCAAACGTTGCGAACTCGCCGTATACGGTTCCGATCATCATCGGAATCTGATGTGCATGCTCACGGAAGCCTGCGTCGAATGGATTTCCATAGAAGTAATCGCCCTTTTTCGGGCCGCCGCCGATGTAGCCGCCACTCTGTGCAATCGCCGGAGCCACTTTTGCATATGCAGCAGCAAGCTGCGGATACGGTACAGTTTCCAGCTGAGCCACATCGTCAAAGCCGAGCGCTTTCATCATTGCCGTAATAATCTCCGTGCCGTCTTTCTCTCCTGCGCCGAGCGGATCGTCCTCCATAACACCGCTCATGACAAGACCTTTCTGGAACAGACCGTCTGCTGATGGAATCTGCATCAGGTCAGTCACCTTCATTCCGCCGCCGGACTGGCCGAAAATGGTTACATTCTCCGGATCGCCGCCGAACAGGGCAATATTGTCATGTACCCACTGCAGGGCTGCCACCATATCGGCGTGGCCTGCGTTTGCGGAGTTTTTGTATTTTTCCCCAAACGGAGACAGATCCAGATATCCTAAAATATTCAGTCTGTGGTTGACAGAAACAAGAATCGAATCACCTTTCTTTGCGATGCTGACGCCGTCATACGCAACCTGCTCGATGGAAGATCCCGCTGCGTATCCACCGCCGTGGAACCATACGAGAACCGGTTTTTTGGCTTCCGGATCAAGTTTGTTTGTCCAGATATTTAAGGACTGGCAGTGCTCATCCTGCGGCCAGTAGCGGTGCGGAACCATAAGCTCGCCGTTCGGTGTATCTTGGTTCTGAAGCGGGCATACAAAGCCGTAGTTTGTCGCATCCTTCACGCCATCCCATTTGGACGGAACCGGCATCTGGAAACGGTCTGCGTATGCATACGGAATTCCTTTGTAAATGTAAACACCGTCATAAAAATAACCTTTTAAATCGCCGGATGTGGTATGCAGCACCGGCACGCATCGTAATCAAATATTTTCCCCATTTTGAAATACCTCTTTTCTGTAGAATTTAGCATTTATGTTGTTTTCAGTATAAACAATATTTTCGTCCTTTTCTACTCGAATTGCCGCAAGATCTTCTTATATTGTTGCTTTTTTTCCACTCTTTCTCTGTATTCTCCCACCGCGAGTGCAATTTTTTGAAGATTTTACAGAATCTGCTCCACCTCAATCAGCGCCGTCTCGTGCGGCTCCAGGCGTTCCTGCACCGTGAGGCTGCCTTCCGGGTCGGTTTCCTGCTCCCAGACACGGTATTCCGGGTCCGCACTGTGGCACAGCATCGCGCGCTCCATCCGGTTCATCCGCTCCGGAGCTCCCATCCGCACCCACGCATCGTAGCTGCTGCCGTGCTCTTTCGTCACTTTATACAGCCGCAGGCAATATTTTCCCGGTTCCAGTCCGGTCAGCTTCACTGAAAAGGTCCGGATTTCCCCTATATTGAATACGCGGTAACGGTCCGTGCGGGAAATATTCACGGCATGGCGGTAGCGGTACAGCATATCGTAGTGAACATAGTTGTACAGGTAAATCTGGCTTTGGTTTTTCTCCGGCTCCGTGCTGATAAAATAGCCGTCCCCACGCTTCACCAGACGAGATCCCATTCTGCCGAGCAGCCGCAGCGCAGTGCAGACCGCCTTTGGAATGCCGTTCATCGTGAACAGCCCAAAACCTCCATGATACGTTTCCCGCGCCGGAAATACTTCATCCAAACGGTCATTGACCGAGAAATACGCAATTCCCTGCAGCGCCTCTTCATTTTCCAGAAGATTTTTAAACAGCCATGCCGCTTTATAACAGGTATCGTTGCACAGATCCCTCTGCCAGATGTTGCTGCTGCACTCATCCACCAGAACCGGCAGTGCACCAAGCCCAGCTTCTGCAGCAGACCTTTTACCTTCTCCCCGCGGTTCCGCAGAAAATCCGGGTCGCGGCTCACAATCATATTGACGCTCTCGTTGTTCTGGATCAGATTCATTTTCTCCTCTTCCTCTCCATAGATCACCGTGCCAAACGAGCGGAATGCAAAAATTTCCGGCACACATTCCTTTTCCTTCATAGTTTCGATAAAGGCTTTGAGATGTTCCTCCGGTCCAAGACCAAAGGAAAGACATGTTACAAGATCCGGGCTCACACGTTTCATCTCCTCGTACGATGCTTTCCACGTCTCAAAGAACTCATCTCCTCCATCAATCGTGATCACGTCTCCGCTGATCCACGGGTTGAAAATCCAGCGCCGCATCTGGTTGATTCCATACCGTTCCCTTAGATGTTCCATCAGGTTTTTGATCAGCATGCGCCACTCAGCCAGATCTCGCGGAGAGCTGCTTAGCGCCGGACGCATCGTTCTTCCCGGGTCTGTTTTTGCCAGCAGCAACGGCATATGGCCGAATTCCAGCAACGGCTTCGCTCCCGTGGAAAGGATGAAATCGATCACCTCATCAATATAGTTCCAGCAGAACTGAATCTCGCCCCACATATTCCGCCGAAGTACGCACATATCATCATCAAGAATTCCTTTTACGCGGATCAGCTCATAGCCGAGCTCCTGCACCAGCTGTTCCAGCTCATCCTGCACCTCGCGGTTCAGCACACTTGCCGCATAGCCAGCATTGATCACGCGCTTCCAGTGGCCTGCCACTCTTGGTTTCCGTCCGTTTACTGCCGCTGTCACGGAAACGGCACTCTCATTTATCGTCTCAATCTCCTGCTCCGTGACCGCTGCATACTGCAGGAGACTCTGGAAAATATCATGGTCTCCCGCCGCCTCTTCCCGCTCTTTTCCTTTCTTTTCACGCTGTTTTACTGTATATTCCATCTGCTTCCGGTATTCGCTCGGTGTCATACCGCGGTATTTGCGGAATGCGCGGATCATCGCCGTCTCATTGACAAATCCATTGTGATAGGCAATCTCCGTCAGCGTTGCGCCGCTGTGCATTTCCTGTACGGCATGCGCCAGGCGCACCTGCGTCACGTACTCCCGAAATGATACACCGAAATACTGCGGAAAGCTCCGTGAAATATAGGCACGGCTCAGATAAAGATGATCCGCCAGATCCTCCAGCGTAATCTCTTCCCGGCAATGCTGCAGAATATAGTCTGATGCCCGCTGAATGCGTTCCCTTCCGCCCCGGCCCTGTTCCACCTTTTCCCCGGATGTAAAGTAAAAAAGCAGATCCTCCAGAAGCGCCGTCACACGGCTTTTCATATAGATCGGTTGTTCCTCATTATTCTTGTACATCTCAAGAAAGATCCGTGCCATATCCCGCCGGATCAAATCAAATTTTTCCTGCTGATCTTCCATATAAAAAAACGACTGACATTTGACTTCACATTTCAGCAGCTTAATGTGAATGAATCAATCGTCTCCGCTGAAACGCAGAGCGACAGAGCAAGTCCGTCTTCGTCCAGATCCAGGTCACAGATCTGAAACCGGTTGATCGCAAAGATAGATCCCATCGGGAGATTGTGAACTTCCCCGTCCTCGTAGCTGACTCTTCCGCTCCCACGAAGCAGAAATAAAAGTTCAAAATCCGGATTCCACAGTTCCCGTTTCTTCTCCGGCCGGAGTAGCCGAAAACGAAATCCCGGCATTTCCTGTTTTGTTCCTCTCATCATTATTTCTTCGTCTCTTTCCATTCCACACCTCATAATAGATTTTTTCTGTTGTATTGTACCACAAAAAAGATCCCACAAAAAGATCTTCTCCTTTTGTGGGACCGATTTTTCGGTTTTTGTTTTAGTTTTTGCAATTATTCCTTCACCTTCAGCACCAGACACTGATACGGCTGCAGACGGATCGTTTCCTCGCCTGCCTCGCAGGTGTCATAGTTATTCAGAAGTACTTCTTCGATTGTATCTGTAAATGGCAATGTAATGCCATCCGCAAGAGAAGTAGTAAGGATCAGAACATTATTCTTCTCATCCTTCCTGCGGTACGCCAGAACGCCGCTTACCGTCTCGTATTCCGGAATCAGCGTTCCGTAGAGGAAGGTTTCTTCCAGATCTTCACGTCGTCTTACTGCCACCATTTTGCGGTAGAACCACAGCAGGGAATCAGGATCTTTTTCCTCGGCCTCATAGTTCAGTTCCGTATAGTTTTTATTCACCGGGAACCACGGCGTACCTGTTGTGAATCCCGCCTCGGCAGATGCATCCCACTGCATCGGAGTTCTGCTGTGCTCGCGGCTCTCGCAGTTGATCTGCTCGAGCGCTTCCGCATCCGTTTTTCCTTCGGCAATCAGGCGGTCGTAAATAGCAAAGGTCGGTTTATCGACGAATCCCTGAATGGACTGTTTCGGGTCGTCGCGCATGCCGATTTCCTGTCCCTGATACAGGAACACAATACCCGGCAGGAAGAAATTAGTGACCGGAAGCATTTTTTCGCTGTAGAGGTTCTGATCCTCCGGCATCAGGAACCGGTCGATGCTGCGCGGTTTGTCATGATTTTCAAGGAAATTACAGAGCATGCCGCGGCCATCCACGATTTTCTGTGCCGCAAAAAGCTGATCGCGATAATCGTCAAACAGCGCCACGGTATTGCCCCATTTCGGATTACGCACATTGTCGAGGGTGTGACAAAAATCGAAAACGGACGAGAAACTGCCGTTTTCCCCAATCACATCCTCCACATCCTCCGGTCCCATGTGATCGTACTCTCCGATCGTCAGCGCATCGGTCGGCGCAAAGGTGCGCTCCTTCATTTCACACAAGATATCGGCAAGACCGTCTACATTGTTGAAATACTCGAACGCCATATTGTACTCGTCCGGTCCATCCGGCGGAAGGTTGGTGTACTGATAATTCTTTTTCAGATGGCTGATCGCATCAAGACGGAATCCGCCAAGTCCCAGATCCATCCATTTTAAAATCATCTCATAAATTTCTTCCCGCAATTTGGGATTCTCCCAATTGAGATCCGGCTGCTCTTTTGTGAAGATGTGGAGGTAATACAGTTTATCATATCCCGGTACTTTCTCCCATGCGCTGCCGCCAAAAATCGACCTCCAGTTGTTCGGCTCTTTGCCGTCTTTTCCTTCCCGGAACACATAATACTTTCCGTACTTTCCAAACGGATCTTTGAGTGCCGCCTGAAACCACGCATGCCGGTCAGAGGAATGATTCACGACAAGATCCATCAGGATGCGGATGCCGCGCCTTTTTGCCTCCGCGATCAGCTCCTTCATGTCCTCCATCGTTCCAAACGACGGGTCGATATCCATGTAATCGGAAATATCGTATCCGTTATCTACCATCGGGGATGCAAACACCGGGCAGAGCCAGATGACATTGGCTCCCAGCTTTTCTATCTGTCAAGATGACGGATCACACCTTTGAGATCTCCTATGCCGTCCCCGTTGGTATCCTGAAAACTCTTCGGATAAATCTGGTATCCAACCGTTTTGTGCCACCACTTTTTCTCCATTGCTTTTCTCCTGTTCATTTTGTTTTTATGATGCGGGCCGTTCTTTAGGTTTACCGCAAAACCTATAGTGTTTTCACTATATCACAAAAGAATGGATTGTGCTACTTTTTTCTTTTTGATTTTTCCTATGTCCGCCTTACCGTTACGGTTCACTGTTTTTTCATCAGCGGCAAAATCACGCAGGAAGCAGCTTTTCCGCCCATATGAATGGTCTGATGAGCAATTTTATTCTCCGTCTTTTCCGACCACAGCCCTTTCTGATTGCTGTGGACATGGTACTGCGGAAAGTCGGAAGAGGAAATATCTACACGAATGCGGGAACCCTTTGGAATCGTGTATACAATATTCCACATAGTAATCTGTACCTCTGCCACGCTGCCCGGTTCATAGGCTCCGGCCTCCGTTTTTCCCTGCTCCAATGTTGCAATCGAGGAACGAATGTTGTACGCTTTTCCTTCCGGCGTTACCTCCATGATTTTAGCGGTAAATGCCGTATCCTCGCAATCACTTTCCACGAACAGGCAGACGGAGGCTTTTCCGTTCAGCGTGAAAGTTTCTTCCAGCGGTTCTGATACAAAACTCAGGACATCATCACGATAGTCCGGTTCCGGCTGAAGATGGCTGCCGATCTGCGGCATCGTATGCAGAAGGCTTCTCCGCCGATACTCTCGACGGGAGTGGCCGGGTCAAACGTGTAGTTTCTCGTTTTTCCTGTTCCGGCGTGTCTGTCCGCAGTGTTTTCTCATCCAGATACAGCGTCATGCTTCCCGCAGTTCCTTTTTCTCCCAGTCCGTCGGACACGATGTCAATCCACCGGTCCGCTCCGATTTCATAGGCACGGATCCGCTGTGTTGGGATTTCTTTTTGTTTCAGCGTCAGCTCAAACCATTCCAGCATCTTTGGAATTTCTTCATTCTGCGGGTGCAGCACCTCTTTATCTTCAAGACAAATCTGGAAAAAGTGGTTCCATGCACCGATTTCCAGCCAGCTGTGCTGTTTCGTCTCCTCGTTCAGGCGCTCCCACGTTTTCATACTGCTGCCGTGGTGATGATCGTACCAGCCGCTCAAGAGATAGATCGGGACTTTCGTTTTTGACGGGATTTCCCGTAACTGTTTCCACCAGCCCGTCTGCCAGAGCGCATCGCCCGGTTCGGGCTTGTGATGTATTCGCGGTAGGACGGAACCTTTTGTCCCCACAGTGCCTTGTCCACTTCAATCTGCGGCAGGTAACGGCAGCTTTCACGATAGTCAGCATTCACTGGTTTTTCCGCATTTTCCATCGACCATGCGGTCAGGATATCGTGGCGGAAGCAGCCCTTCTCGTAGGCTGATACAAAACGGTCCGTTCCATAGTCCTCCAGAAACATTGCGGCAACTTTCCCCTCCGCGGCATCAGCGAACGCCCAGCCGGTCATGCTTGTGTAGGAATGGCCCCAGTAGCCTAAGATTTCGCACCATGGCTGCTCCACAAGGTAATCCATGGTGTCAATGCCATCGTTCCGCTCATTAATGTTTGGCTCCCATTTTCCTTCTGACTGCTCCCTGCCGCGGCAATACTGGTAGACATACACATAACCTCTGCACGCCAGTCCCTCGCCGTAGGCACGGTGAATACGGTCGTTGCCCGGATAGCAGGTACGAGTCAGGATGACGGGATATTTCTTGTTTTCTCCTGATCCGCCTTCCCTTGGAAAATAATAGATTGTATGCAGCTTCACACCATCGCGCATCTCGATCTGGCTGTCTTTTCTTTCAAATGCTGCACAGCTTTCGGAAACGCCGCTTTTCGCAAACTGTTCCTCCACGCGTTTTACCACTGCCGCCATAAAATCTTCTGCCATCGCCCTATACCTCCATTTCCAGCAGTGCCATACCGAGTGTCTTTCCATGTTTGTCCAGCGCCAGCGATCTTGTGACACCGCCGCCGAGTGTCTTGTCGAGGACAAAGTTCAGCGCATGGATTCCGTCCAGTTCGTAGCGGGTTACTTTTCCGTGGCAGATTTCGCGGAAGTATTCTGCTACGCGTGTTTCTGTTACTTTTTCTTTCAGCATTTCATAATTGTTCTCATCATATGGGATCACCGAAATATTGGAGATCTCGCCTTTATCGCCTGTTCTTGCATGTGCAATCTCTTTTAATTTCATCGCCTTATACCTCCCGGAATGTAACTTTTGCTTCTACTGCATCGCGCGGCACAAAAATTGAGCAGACCGAGACAATCTCGGACACCCGTTTCACCGCTCCGCCGCCTCCTGCGGGACCGTTGGTATAGAGAGCCTCCACCTCGTTTGCCAGCAGAACGGCATTTTTCCGGTCTTTCGTTCTGCCTGCGGCGCGGAGACGCACTTCACACGGAGTTCCACTTCCGATCTCCTTGGAAATTGCATCACGATACAGGGAATTGCATCCGATAAAATCAGTACGGTACTCTTCCAGCTCGATGCCTGTCAGTTCAATCCGCTTCTCCAGAATCTCCGCCGCCAGCTCCGCCCGTGCCATACAGTTGCTTCCGCCGTAGGAAATTTCACCCTCACCGATGAAGCAGTCCTTGTAGCCGACACTCACTTTCAAAGTTTCCGGTCTTCCATGCGTTGTCGCATGCTCGGCGTGAACCTGGTTTTCCCCGATCTGCCGGAACGTCACCTTCGAAAAGTCCGCTGTTGCATCCGGGGTCAGGTAAGCTTTGGGTTGTGGATTTCGTAGATCATCTGCTCTTTACAGGTATCCACGCTCACCAGTCCGCCACTTCCCTCGACTTTTGTCACGGTAAATGCGCCTGTCTCGTCGATCTCAATGAGCGGGAATCCAAGTTTCCACAGATCCGGCACATCCTTGTAGCCCGGATCCGCAAAATAGCCGCCTGTCACCTGTCCGGCACACTCCAGCAGATGGCCTACCAGAACCGCCTGTCCCATCTGATCCGGGTTGTCGGTAATGTTCCATCCGAACTCATGTACCAGCGGTCCGATCGTCAGTGCAGGATCGGAAACGCGACCGGTAATGACAAGATTGGCACCCTCTTCCAACGCTTTTGTGATGCCCTCCGCACCCATATAGACATTCGCAGAAATCAGAACATCTTTTTTCTCTTTTAACAGCGTGCCATCCTCCAGCACTGTTTCATTTTCATACTTGTCCAGCTCGTCTGTAATATCATCGCCGGTCACACAGGCAATCTTCAATCCACTGACACCCAGTTTTCTGGCAATTTCACACGTCAGTTCTGCAGCAGATACCGGGTTGGCAGCTCCCATATTGGTAATAACTTTTACTTTGTTTTTCGCCATCAGCGGGAGAATTTTTTCCATTCGGTAGTCGAGCAGCTGGTTGTAACCCTTCGACGGATCTTTCTCTTTGTCCTGCTGCCCGATCGCAACGGTGCGTTCCGCCAGACACTCGAAAATAATGTAGTCCAGATTTCCTTTTTCCATCAGTTCCACTGCCGGCTCAATGCGGTCTCCCGCATAGCCTGCGCCGCTTCCGATTCTGATTTTTTTCATGTTCTATGGCCTCGCTTTCTTTGATCTGAGATCATTGTAATGCGATATCCGGGCAGATACTACAAAAGGGATCGTAATTCTAAAATTTTAGAAATCATGATCCCTCTTTTATGTGAGTTCTGTTACAGCAAAGACAGAAAATACCACAAAGCCCCAAAGCTGCAGAAATTCCGGCATTTCATTCTCCTTCTGTCTTATTCTTTGATTTTATTATATAACGTTGCCAGCGAAATTCCGAGTTCCTTTGCCGCTTTTTGCTTCCCTTCCATATCCCGTCCGTACAGCAACAACGTATTTTTGATCTCCTGCCGTTCAAAGCGGCGCACCCGCTCTTCCAGCGTCATGTGAGCCTCTGATTCCCGTTTTTCAAACTGTACGAGACTCGTCACAATTGAGATACTTCCGCGGATATGATGCTCTTCCCGAATCGGATAAACACTTGCAAAGTATTCCTGTGTTCCCTCTCTCCGCACCATTCCCTCGACCGGGATGCCGCTCCAAATGACTTCCGGAGCAATGGCAGATTTGCGGTAATCCGTGATTTTATGACCTTTCGCGGTTTCAAGCGGAACGCCGATGAAATCGCTGTAGACTTGATTAAAGAACACAATCCTGCTGTGCTGATCGCAGATCAGGATTCCCTGCTGTAGAGATTCCAGAATGGAATGTACCTGCATTTCTTCTCCCTCCCACTTTCATCCATTTTGTACTCAAAAAAACACTCTCTGTGGGCTTCTTTCGTTATCACTGCAGACACCACGGGCAGCGTCGGCAAGGACTTTATCTCGTTGCCTCCGCCACAGTGCGCTCCTGCCCGGATGGCTTTTTACTTTACAGAAAAATTCAACGAAGTATCCTGTGAAGAAAAAAACGCACGGCAGGAAATCCCGCCGTGCGTCCATAGATTCTGATTTACGCTTAAATTATTTAAGAGTAACTTTAGCGCCTTCAGCCTCAAGTTTAGTTTTGAGCTCTTCAGCTTCTGCTTTGGAAGCACCCTCTTTGAGGACTTTCGGAGCACCGTCAACTACTTCTTTAGCTTCTTTCAGGCCAAGTCCTGTAGCTTCACGTACAACTTTGATAACTTTAACTTTGTTCGGGCCAACCTCTGTCAGCTCTACGTCGAACTCGTCTTTCTCCTCAGCTGCTGCTGCATCGCCTGCTGCTGCTGCAACTACAACGCCTGCTGCTGCGGATACGCCGAACTCTTCCTCACATGCTTTTACAAGATCGTTTAACTCTAATACAGATAACTCTTTGATAGCGTCAATAACTCTGCGGTTGTTAACTTTGCCATTTTATTTTCCTCCTTGGATATTTTCTGAATAATGTTCTCAGGCTGCGTATTTCACGCTGCCCGCTTGAGGCTTAGGCCTCTGCTGCGCCGCCTTTGGACTCTGCGATCTGGTTGAGGACGCGAGCCAGGTTTGCGATCGGGGACTGGATGCTTCCAAGCAGTTTGCCAAGAAGTTCTTCTCTTGACGGAACGTTTGCCAGTGCTTCCATTCCAGCTTTGTCGTAGTAGTTTCCTTCTACAACACCAGAAACCATCTCCAGCTTCGGAGCGGTTTTTGCAAATTTAGCGATGATTCTTGCCGGAGCTGTTGCATCGTCCTTGCTGATTGCGATAGCGTTTGTGCCATCCAGGTCTTTGGTAAGAGACTCGAAAGCAGTACCAGCGAATGCACGTTTCATCATTGTATTTTTGTATACTTTGTAATGAACGCCTGCTTCTCTTAACTCTTTACGCAGCTGAGTATCCTGAGCAACGGTTAATCCGCTGTAGTTTACCAGCAGCACGCACTGTGCGCCTTCTACCTGTGCGCTGATCTCTTCCAGGACCGGCTTCTTCAGATCGATTTTTGCATTGATTGCCATGATTGCACCTCCTTGTAGTATTTCGTACCTACGCTTTGGAAGTATAAAAAAGCTCTTCGCGAAGATTGGCGAAGAGATCTCAAAATTCCATAACATGAACCTTGTGTAACTTCTCCTCGGCAGGCGTTTGAAACTTACGCCTTGCGGCACCTGCTGTCTTCGGCGTGATACAGGTGGTATGATAGCATAGGAGCCAAGTATTGTCAAGATTAAAATGAATTTTTTTCATATTTTTCAAAAAAATCCCCCCGAAGACTTTCCTCTCCGGGGGACATCGTTCTAATCTGTTATTTCACTTTCACCAGTCTCACCGCCATATACGGTCTTGACGGCATGTCGATCGTAAATTCTCCGCTGTGACGGCCTGCTGGGTGATCGTCATGTTCCAGGTGTCGATGACTTCCACATCAAACTCCTGGCCTTCCGGCATGTAGAACGGGCGGCGGCATGGGCGGTTGGCACCGTAATAGTACATCACGCAGTCCTTTCTCGGATGGCTTGCGCTGTTTGTGCAGCAGGTCTCATCAAAGAATGCCGGAAGCGGCTCCATATAGCCCCCGTTTTCTTCCATAATATCCAGCAGGAACTGGATTCGCGCCGGGCTTCCGCCCTTCAGCTCTCCGCCGTGTGACCACCAGATCACACCGTTTTCATTTTCATACGTCTCGCCGTGCTGGCCATATCCACCTCTGGTATATGCCTCCCAGAACCGGCGTGTCATCTCCTCGCCGCTGATATTTCCCCAGCCGAACGGAAGATTTCCTTCATATGCAATCTCATCGAGTACGCACGGTTTTCCATACTGCGGGCGCCAGATTTCCACATTTTCTGCGGTACGGTACAGATCGATTCTCTGCAGACTGCAGTGCGTGATCCATCCCCTGGAATGATCGTACATGGTCATACAGTTGTGAATGGAGCGCAGATGGCGGTACGGATCCTGACGGCAGACGGTTTCTGCATTGGACTCCCACTCGGATACCGGTTTCCAGCGGAACAGGTCAAATTCATTTGCCATAGCCCACCATACATTGTGGTATGCGCTGAAACGGTTAACAACGTATCTTAAATAAAAGTTCTGCTGCTCCAGATTCATGCGTGAATAGCCCCAGCGGTCGTACGGATGGAACAAAATCAGATCAGCCTGGATTCCCATGGTGCCAAGGCGTACGATCGTATTTTCTATGTGTTCAAAATAAGAAGGATTTGGACGGGTATAATCCCATACTTCATCCGGGTTTTCGATCATGGCATCAATGCCGCCGAACATATTGCGCGGCGCTTTTTCCAGCTTCTCTGTCTCAAAGTCAGACGGAGACCACGGAGAATTTTCACGAATTTCAAACGGATACTGTGCCGGCTCTTTTAAATTGTAGACATAGTGCTTCGGGAAAACGCAGAAGCGGATCTTATTAAACGGAGAAGCAGCAAGGCTTTCATACGTTTTCTCCTGAGTCTCCTTACTCTGCAGCTCCCACACATAGCAGGTCGTACCGCACGGGTAGTATTCCTTTCCGTCATCGTAAGCAAAATGATAGGTGTTTGCTACCCGGACCGGACCGTGGCAGTTTTCATCGGCTGCGCTGACCTCCACCGTCACCTTTGCCTCATCGCCCCAGCTTGTTACTGCGGTAATCTCATACGTTCCTTCGCAGGATGGCATAAAGCGCAGTTTGTATACGCCGTTTCCATCATAAAAGCCCTCGGCACGCTTTTCCTCTGCCTGGCCTGCCATCGTTCCTTTCACCCACTGCTCCGCAAACGGATTTCCCTCGGACGGTCCCCGGAAAACCAGTTCTGCAATTCCATATCGTTTTACATATTCGGTATAAGACTGTAACATACGTTCCACCTTTCTAAAATAAGTATTGCTTCGTATCGCGATAATTTAATTTTACTAAATGTATTTTGAATAGTCAATCTTTTTAAATTAAACTTTTAAACAATAATTCAGTTGTTTTTTTATCACTTTTGCCGATATCTATTTCTTTTTTCCTTGTATTTATTGACGTTTTTTCACTTTTATTGTAAACTTTCCCATAGAGTCTGCCGGACTTTTTGCTGAACAGTTCCGGCATTTTCTTTTTATCTGGCTCAAAATTCAGCATATATCTAACATGTACAGGAGAGGAGATGGTCCTTTGAAAAAACGCTTTTCCAAAATTTCCATACACTCACTTGGTTTTCGTATTTTTGTTCTGCTTGCAGTCATGATCGTCCTTTTTTGCGCGCTTGTCGCGTACAACAACACAGCCGCTTTCGGTCTGATGCTTGAGCGGATCCATGAGAACTCGGAAAATACACTGGTTCTGTACCAGAAAAGCCTGGATGAAAATCTTTCCCGCACGGAAACCTACCTCTATGTTTTCGCATTAAATGATGCCGATCTTCTTTCCCTCCGCGCAGCAGAACCACAGACAACCAACTGGTATATCACATTAAACCGAATCAAAAAAGCTTTGAAAACGCAACGCCAAACTATACCGTAGACGGCTTTTTCTGCTATCAGGAAGCCACAGATGCCCTGGTCCTCTATGACCAGACCACCAACCCGACACCGTTCCTCTGGAACTATATCCGTGAAATCGCCAAAACAGAGGATCCGTCCTCTGTATGGAATCTCAACGAAATCAACGGGAAATATTACCTTGTCCGTATTCTGAACCTGAACGGATATCTGCTCGGCGCGTACATTTCCACGGATACACTCCTTGGCACTCTGGTCGATACAAAAACGCAGGACAGTCTTCTGTATTTTTCCGATGGTCCCCTTCTTCTGCGCACCCCGTCAAACGATGTCCGCCTGGAGGCTCCCCGCTTGAAATGGCGACGATATCCTTCCTACGACATTGATGGAACCTCCTGGATGGCTGTTTCACATGAACTGAACGAAACACCGCTGTCGCTGACCCTGCTTTTAAAGGCTTCGGAATACACCAAATATCAGAGCAGCTTTTATCTTCTCGCCCTGATCGTTTCGCTCGGTCTGTTCGTAATCTGGCTGCTCCTGTCTGCTTCCCTGCACCGCTGGGTTCTTCACCCGGTTCACATGCTGACGCATGCGCTGGAACAGCTCCGCGGCGGTGATCTCAAGGTGCGGATTCCGGATGACGCTATGCTCGACGAATTCCGGAAAATGACGACCGCTTTCAACGATATGGTCGAAGAGATCGATGATCTGAAAATCGCGAATTACGAAAAACAGCTCGCCCGTCAGAAGCTGGAAGCGCTTTACCTGAAGCAGCAGATCACGCCGCATTTTATGATCAACTGCCTGAACACCATTTATCAGCTGACTGAAAATAACCATGCGGACCTGGCACGGCAGATGCTTCAGAACCTGAGTGTACATCTGCGCTATACGCTTTCCTCCGGCCAGACCGTCTCGCTTTTAGAAGAGCTAAACCTTGTAAAAAACTACGTGGAGCTTTCCTCCATCCGCTATCCCGGCGCGCTGCGCCTGCTCCCTTCCTGCGAAGAATCGCTGCAAAATGCAACGGTTGTGCCGCTTATACTCCTGAACTTTGTGGAAAACACGATCAAATATGAGGTCGTTATGGGGAAAGTGCTGGACATGCATATCGATATCACCGCGCAGGAAGAAAATCAGTGTACCCGTCTTCATATCTGTATCTGGGATACCGGATGCGGTTTTTCCGAGGATATACTTGCCGTGCTGCAAAAGCTTGATACCTATGTAAACTCCGAGCAGGAACACATCGGCATCACAAACGTGGTGCTCCGCCTCCGCCAGATTTTTCCCGACGCGGCTTTTGCTTTTGGCAACCGCCCCGGCGCAGGCGCTCAGATTACCATTGATTTTCCTTACGTTCCCTTTTTCCGCATCGACGGATAACCGGAACAGCTAAAAATATGTTTTGGGGAGGTTATTATGAACCTGTTAATCGTAGACGATGAATATTATACCGTCGAAAGCATTTCCAACAAAATCCGCACACTGCGACCGGACTTTTTTGAGATTTTCTGTGCCTACAATCTGACACAGGCATTGGAAGCCTTTTCCGCGCATCCGATTGATCTGATGATTTGTGATATCGAGATGCCCGGCGGTTCCGGCCTCGAACTGCTGGACCAGATCCGCCAGGCACACTACGAAACCGTCTGCATTTTTCTGACCGCCTATGCAAAATTTGAATATATTTCCCGCGCTATGAAGCTTTCCAGCAGTGACTATCTGTTGAAGCCGCTGGACGACCATGCTCTTCTGGAAGCTCTTGACAAAGCCTGTGCGCAATGTGAAAAGCAGCAGAAGGACCGCGTCAACACCCTTCATGCCAATTACTGGAAGGAAAGTGAGCTCCCGCTTGCGGAACAGTTCTTCCTCGACCTGTTAAATGGCAGTATTTCCTCTGCTCCTTCCGAAGTGATGGATGAAATCCGCTATCGCCGTCTGAATGTCGAACTGATTCATCAGCCCTTCTGTCCGCTTCTGATCCAGCCCGGACAGACGAACTCCTTTTCTCCGACCGACAACCGTACCCTGTATGAATTTGCCTTAAAAAACATTGTCCGTGAATATTTTTTCAAAGCTTCCGAGCTTCCCCTGACGATCCGCGCATTGGACGGTTTTTATCTTCTGCTTCTCCCGGCCTCCACACACTCTCGGGACGCCGTGATTGGCCGATGTCGTCAGGCCCTGACCGACTTTGTGACACACTTTCCGTTCTCGATCAACTTTTTCGTTGATCAGAAGGTCTGTCTCCCGGAAGACCTGCGAAAAGCTTTTCTTTCCATGAAAGCCTTCGCCGGAAAGAACGTCACCTACGAAAATCACGTTTTCGATCTTGCCGCTGAAACCGAAGCTCCTGTTCAGACGCCTTTTCAGCCGATTCCATCTGACCGCTGGTCCGATCTTCTCACATCCGGAAAAACGGAACAGCTTCAGATTGAGGTTTTCGCTTTCTTAAATCAGACGAAAAGCTCCGGCACTGCTACACGGGAATTTCTGACCGGCTTTTACTATCAGTTCCTGCAGCTGCTGTTCCGCCAGATGGATCATCCGGGCAGCGAAGACGAAGCCTTCCGCCGCCAGATTACCGTTGCTTCCCCGGAGCAGACCTTCTCCTCGTTTGGTGCTTTACGAGAATGGATTTCCAACAGTCTTCTGCTGTTCATACAAAGCCGTCAGGCAGCCGCTTCCCAGGACACGGCTGTTGCCACCGTGAAAGCATATATCGAATCGCACCTCTCCGACGAGCTGGACCGCGATACGCTTGCAGCCATGGTATACCTGAACGCCGATTATCTGTCCCATCTCTTCAAAAAAGACACGGGAAGTTCTCTCATCAACTACGTCATCGATCGCCGGATTGCGCGCTCCAAGGAGCTTCTCGCAAAGGGCGAAATGAGCATCCGCGACATTGCCATCACCTGCGGCTTCCAGAATATTTCGTACTTCTCCCGCCAGTTTAAAAAATCGACGGGCATGACACCACGGCAGTTTAGAAATTAAAAAAATCCGGCCTTCCTTTTGCATATCGGAAAGCCGGATTTTTGGATTCACTTACTTTTTTATCAGCCCTTCACGCCGCCAAGGGTAATACCTTTTACAAAGTTTTTCTGGATGAACGGATAAATGATCATGATCGGCAGAATACCAAGTGCTGCCATCGCCATACGAACCGTTCCGGATGGGATCTGGGAGAGGCCTTCGCCTGCCTGCGCCATGTTGTTGGCGTTCTGCGTCAGCGCCTGAATATTCTGCATCAGACGGTTCAGCAGGTTCTGGATACTGTAGAGATCCGTTCTCTTTGTCAGATAGATATAACCATTGTTCCAGTCATTCCAGTAAGCGATACCGGAGAACATGGCAACGGTGGTAATAATCGGTTTGGACAGCGGAATGGCGATCTTCCACATAGTCTGGAATTCGTTTGCACCGTCAATATAGGCAGCCTCAAGAATTTCATCCGGCACACCGGTGACAAAGTAGCTCTTCATCAGGAGAACGTTGAATGCGCTCATCATCAGAGACGGAACCAGCAGCCCGAAGAACGTATCTTTCACATGGAATACGGTCGTGTAATTGATATAAGTCGGTACAAGGCCTCCATTAAACAGCATGGTAAAGAATACCAGGAAGGTCAGGACATTTCGTCCCGGCAGACCCTTTTTCGAAAGGCCGTAGGCCAGACAGGTTGTCAGTGCAAGGCTGCATACAACGCCGGTTGCGGTCAGGATAAAGGACATTCCATAGGCTTTGATTACCATGGAACTGCTGGATGTGAATACCCACTCATAAGCATAGGTACTCCACTTTTCCGGCAGAAAAGAGTATCCATTCTGTAACAGAGTTGCATTGTCAGTCAATGAGGAAATGAACATCAACAGAATCGGAATGATCGCGAGCAGTGTCAGGATTGTCATGATCAGATGGCCGAAAAAGCTATAAATTTTATCTTCTCTTGTTTTCATACCGTTCCTCCTAGATCAGCGCGCTGTCGCGGTCAATTTTACGTACCAGCAGGTTGGCGCCAAGCACCAGAATAAATCCTACGATCGACTGGTAAACACCGGCTGCGGCAGACATCGAAACATTGCCCATCTGAAGCAGTCCGCGGTATACGTAGGTATCAATTGTGTTTGTTGTGGAATACAAAGCTCCCTGGTTCATCGGCACCTGATAAAAGAGACCGAAGTCAGAGTAGAAAATTCTTCCGATTGCCATCATGGTCAGCATGATAATGGTCGGACGCAAAAGCGGCAGGGTGATATATTTGATCTGCTGCCATCTCGTTGCACCATCGATCTTGGCTGACTCATAGAAGGATTTATCAAATCCCATCAGTGTTGCCAGATACACAATACAGTTGTAGCCAACCGACTTCCATGCACTGACAAAAACCAGGATAAACGGCCAGTATTTCGGTTCCGAATACCAGGAAACCGGATCTTTTCCCAGCGCCTTTAAAATCGTGTTGTTAATGAATCCGTTTTCTACACTGAAGAATGCAAAAACAAGATATCCGATGATAACGGTGGAGAGGAGGTTCGGAAGAAGAATTGCACTCTGGTAAACTTTCTTCCGTTTTCCTTCCAGTTCACTCAAGATAATAGCTACTGCTATTGCCAGTGTTGTATTGATTACAATGAAGGCCACGTTGTAGAGAATCGTATTTCGTGTAATAACAAAGGCATCGCTTGTCGTAAACAGATATTCAAAGTTTTTCAGTCCTACCCATGGACTTCCGTAGATGCCCTTTCCGGCATTGTACTGTTTGAATGCAATTACAAGGCCCGGCAGAGGCATATAATTGTTGATAAACAGATAAATGAGGCCCGGCAGCATCAGAATATAGATCGGCAGAAAGCGTACAAATGTTTTTCGTCTTTTCTGGCTCTTCTGACTTTTCACTCTTGCCATGTTTTTCATTCTCCTTTTTTCTTATCCGCAGCCGGTCATGACGCGTTCCGGTTTTGACAGATTTTTCTCTTCTTACAACCTGCGCCGTCCTGTTTTTGGGACGGCGCAGTCATTTTTTGATCTAAATTCTTAAACTTTATTTGTTTGCTTCCTGCCATGCTTCCAGCTGTGCCTTTTTCTCGTCGATAATCTTCTGGAGCCTGCAGTCATCATCTTATCATTCATCTCAGCAATTCCGGTCTCCGGGTCTACAAAGCCGTACTCTACGCTGGTCTGATACTCGTTGTATACGTTCTGTACTGCTGTGAGCTCGTTTGCCACATTTGTGCTGTCAAAGGAGAAACCGCTTGCTTTGGAAACCTTTGCATTGGTGTTAAACTCTTTCATCTCTGTCCACAGATCCGGATCATTTCCTTCCCATACATGGGTCAGGAACTGGTTCGGCATCATCCATCCCATGGAATGATTCCATCCGGAGTTGGATGCATCTACACCGTCTGCATAAGTAGCAAGTCCGTCATCGCCAATTTTATAATGTGTTCCCTCGATGCCCCATGCCAGAAGGTTTGCGATATCGGCATTTGTGTAGCACTCATTCAGGAATTTCATGGCTGCTTCTTTATGCTGTGCAGAGATCGGAATGGTCCAAGGCATACTAGCCACAGATGTGGAACTGATATAGTCATCCAGTGTCTGGAAGATGGTCATATCGCGACCGGTCAGTGTAGTCTCCTGCGCTTTGATGCCAGGCTTTCCGCCTGTGGTATAGCTCATCAGAGTTCCGGCTTTTACAAGCTCTCCGACTGCTGTTGTATCGGTTGATGCATCGGCACTGATATAGCCTTTCTGATTGTAGTCATACAGTCTTGCACAATAATCCTTGTAGAAATCGCTCTCAAAGAGATTTACAACATCAAGGTTCTGGCCATAGTCAAGCAGCACACCGAACACATTTCCTCCAAGGGAGTCTACGTTAGAGAACTGCGACATAGAACCTGTTGTCGGACGATAAACCTCTTTGTCCGGATACTTCTCATGCAGCTGTGCATAAATGTCATTTAATTCATCCAGACTGATTTTTACGATCTCATCGTCTGTGTTTGCTTCGTAGCCAATACCATCGAGATACTCGGTTGCGATCGCTGCGCATCCACGTCCCTGTGCAATGTCTCGGTTACTTGGAAGTCCATATAAAACTCCGTTTACACGGCAGGCATCTACATTTTCCTGTCCAACCGCATCAATAATTCCCTGTCCGTAAGTCTGAATCAGATCATTTTCTTCTAGGTCGGAGAGATATCCCTGCTGAATTCCGGTTGCATATGGGAAACCTACACATGCAAGTACATCAATTTCCTCATTTGCGGAAAGCGCCAGTGTCGTATTCTGATTAAAGGATCCGAAATCGGTAATAGAAAGCTCAATTTCAACGCCAATCTTATCTCTTGTGATATCATTGATGGCTTCCTGTACTTTCTCCGTGTCTGCCGGAGCACCCGTCCAGGTCGGGAAGCTTACGATGATTTTTTCCACTTCTCCGCTTCCGTTCTCTGCTGTACTGGATGCGGTACTCTTATCCTTAGAATCTGTCTTTCCGGAATCTGAACTTCCGCCGCTGCTTCCGCATGCAGCCATGGAGCATGCCATAATGGATGCCATGAAAATCGCTGCTACTTTCTTTTTCATTCTTTCGTCCTCGCTTTTTATCTTTTTGTCTTGCTGCTTTATTTCGTTTCTGAGTTTCGGCCGTGACTCATTTGATGATCTTATTATATCTGCTTTCTTACCTCCAAAAAGAACAATCCTGCGATGAATTTGCACTTTTCTGCGGTTTCTTTCCGCATTTTGTATAGTTTATGATCACTTTTCAGTCTTTTCTATGCATTCTGCTATCAGCACCCAATCTCCCGCCGCCGGTTTCTTTGGCATAATGCACGACTTTCCACGCACTTCCACCTGGATTTCTGCTTTTTCTGTCTGTCCCGTTCTCGGATCAAACCAGGAAATTGCATAGATTCCGTCGCAAAGGCCCGCGAGCGGTGTACTCATGCCATCCATCTCTCCGTAATAAATCAGTGCTCTCGTTTTATCCCGGCTGATCGTGGCAGCCGCAAGCTTATTGGCAAACGGGCTGATACTCTCTTCCATTTCTGCCGGTTCATATGGCACCATCTCCTCAAAATGATGTTCTTCATAGAAACGTTTCAGATATCCCATCTGTGCGCCTCCGGGGCCGTCAATGGCTTTCGCCAGGTGATGCCAAATTTGTTGAATGCATTAAATCCGGTTGATGTCACTTACCTCCCAGATATTATCCCAGATTCCCTGCGCACCGTACGTATAGCCGCAGCCGCCGGTCTGGACTGCCATATATGCCACGCGGCGCAGCATTGCATCGGTGCAGAGCCGGGTTCCGTTTTCTTCCAGTGTGGAACAGTATTCATACAGGGACTCGCCTTCGATGAATGGTTTTGTTCCGTGTTCCTTCCGATAGGCACGGTACCAGGACGGATTGATCGGGAAATCGCCGTGTCCGGCTGATTCAGCACAAAATCAAACCACGATTCGTCATAATAGTAATCTGCAAACGGACGCTCATTCGTATAATGTGCGGTCTGCAGTGTTCCATATCCGTCCATTTTTTCCACATACTTTGCGACCTCGCGCCAGCCTTTGATGGCTGTTTCCCGCGGCTTTCCCGGGAAGTAGCCTGCCACTTCGCCTGCCAGCGTCCACACAACCGGAAGGGCACCATAGCGGGCAATGATATAGCGTGCCAGATGTTTCTGGTGCTCCACGCCCTGCTCGATCGAGCCGGACCAGGCAAAACCGAGCGCGTTGATAAAGCCAAGGTCAGCGAGATACTGCATGCGGCGGTCGAGTTCGTTCTGGTAAAATGCCACATCCGGCACATCATCTGCGGCATCCGTTTTCCAGTAACGGCTCTTGTGCTCCTTCCAGCTGTCACTTCGAAGGTTTGTCTGATAAACGTTATAACCCTGTTCCTTCCTGCGGTCTGCCATGCCGCGGAACATGCTCGTCATCTGCGGATGGTTCGACTCGTCCCACCGCTCACCAAAGGCAAATGCCCAGTGCGTATCGCCAAGCCAGAAAAACGGTGTTCCGTCTGCATACGTCAGATATCTTCCTGATGGATGCACTTTCAGAAATCCGTGCTGATAGATAGCAAGATCTCCTTCGTATGGAATACATTCGATCGTTCCCTGCACTCCGGAAAGTCCCGTCTCCTCCGGTGCTTCCAGTCTATAACTCCACATTCCGATTTCGGTCGGCGCAAAGGCAATCCGATAGGTATTTCCGCCGTCCCAGTATGCTTCTCTTCTGATCCTTCTTCCCGACGGTCCCGTAAAAACACTCCAGATGGAACATCGAGGAATGGATTGTTGTATGTTTTCTTGCTCTCAAATGATAAAATAATTTGTCGCCACTGTTCTGCTTTCATCCCCATTTTATTTTCTCCTTTATCTGCGCAGAGCGCGCCCGGTTTTTTCGGGCACGCTCCTCGAATCTGATTTTACTGTAACTGTTTATTGTTTTTTATTCCAGTCCGCGTTTCTTTGCAAGCTGCACGGCAATCTCAACCAGCTCCGCCGCATCCTCGCGGCAGACAAAGCCTTTCGTTACCTGCTCTTTCGTGTTTTTCTCCGCCATTTCCCGGTAATGTGCCAATGTTCCGTACAGCTCTTTTATCATTTCTTTCGAAAACGCCTGCTGATAACCGAACAATCCTTCCTTTTCCGATTCAGGATCCAGGAAATTCTGGCCTTTTTCAATGTCGCTGGTATTGCTGTATCTTCCGGTTGGATAGTCAAGGAGGCAGGTACGCAGTCCACCGATTGTATTTCCGAACGCATCCTTTTTGTTTTCTCCGTCGCTGTCAATCGCAATCCGGTCACAGTGCGCCGGAGCTGCGCCTGTCCGTACCCAGGTAAAGAGATTCCGAAATGCTGCCGCAAAAAGAATCTGGGACGGATAGTCGTTTCCTTCCTCATTTTTTCCCATATAGAATGGCAGATGGTTGATCCGCACCAGATCCGGATCGTTTTGATAGTAGTCCACATAGCTATAGGAAGTGTCATGGCTTGCACCCGTCACATCATACTGGCGGAACAGGAACTCAGGATCATCGCTGTCCTGCTGGGCAATGCGCCATGCTTCCATTCTTCCGTTTTCACTCTCCGTCTGCACAGCGATAAACGGCTCGCGCGCCTTTTCCACACGTGTCAGACTGTAATGGTACGGAGCCATGGTTTCATACTGGTTGACCGGAATACCAAGGGAATGGACTCCTCCTCCGGAAAGGTAACCATTAAATACACACGCACCGCGTGCCACCTCCGGACGATACGCAAAGCTGTTCAGATAGCGGAACAGATACGAACCCGACTGTGACCAGCCCGTCAAATAGACGTATTCTCTCTTATATTCCCGAATCGGATTCTGCTCCTCATCGCCGCGCAGCAGCCACGCCAGGTCTGTCAGCATATCCCAGAAAAGACCCGTTTCGTAATCATGATTCAGATCGCCGAGTCCGCCTGTGACCTGCAGTCGCTCCGAGAACGGCACATCCGGCGTCGGGTTAGCCCAGGAAAGACAGCCGTAACGCTTTTCATCAAACTCTACCATTTTTGCGATCGTATTCGGTTTGCTTGTGATTCCCACATAGATATCTCCGTCCCGCACAAATTTCTTCCAGCCGAGAATCCACATGCGGTCAATCTCCATAAAACTCGTTGGATTGATGATCTCCACTACAACGTTTCCGCTGCATTTTGCAGTGTCCTGCGGTGCGCGGACAATGATGCGGTTTGTATACGGCGCATCCGCAGTGCGCACACGGACGCCGCCGCGCTCGTCGGCTGTCTCGTAGACATTTGCCGTTCCATACATATAATATTCCTTCTCCACATAGCCGCGCTCCGACAGCTTCAGGTAACGCTCCGCACTGGCAAACGGATAGCTTTCTTTCGTTACCGGAATCTCCTCTAGTCTTGTAATCATCTCGTAAAACCTCCCTTTTTCCTTGTATGATTTTATTATTCCATACGGCTCCAATACGAAAAACAACGATTCTGCTGTTTTTTGACACTTTTCTGCTGTTTCTGTTTCGATCAGACTTTTTCCGTTCCGGAAACAAAAACACAGAAAAAGCATCTCCGTGCAAATTTATCTCTGATTTGTACTTTTTCTTTCGGAATGTCTGTAGTAGACTGGTATTGTAGGGCAGAAAAAATCTATCATTCCCAATACCGTCTTTTCTGCCCATGCAAACAACTGTACTCTCAAGCTTTTTCTGTACCTGATTTTGTGAGATGATTTTTGTCAGTCGCAAAAGCAAGTGCAGAAAGACTCTGAGCGTACATTCCGTACCAAAGGAGGGTTTTTACAAATGAACGGAACTTATTATACCATTACCGAAGTTTTTGATTTCGGTCCGCATATTTCGAAAGTAATTCTGGATTATGGCAAAAGCATGAAGGGTGCGGTCCCATCTCCGGAGCAGTTTACGGTACACGTTACCCGTACATCCACCGAGGGCGAGGATTTTGTATGGCCGAATTTTATGGGCGACAAACCGGATGACTCGATGGACGGAACCCGCCGCGTTTCGAACGTTTACGTTTCTGACAAAACCGGTGCACCGTGCGAGGACGGTACCTGTCTGACGCTGGAGCTGCCGTGTTTCATCATGGAAGGAATCGGCTCGATCATCAAATTCAATGGTAATTTTAATGTATTTGTCAATGTTGCTTACGATGTAGCACAAGTCTCTGAAATTGCAACAGACGATGGTGCCATTTCTCCGCAGACGTTCGACGTAGACGGCGGAAACCGCGTCATCTACGGTGAATGGCTCAAAGAAGACCGCTACGAGGATCCGCAGATTCCGCTCTCTTACGTTTACTACGAGCCGGAAATGGATGCGGATGAAAAAATCCCGCTGATCATCTGGCTGCACGGCGCAGGTGAGGGCGGACAGGAACCGCCGATTGCAGCAATCGGAAATAAAGTTGTAAACCTGATTTCCCCAAAGGTTCAGAAAATTTTCGGCGGCAAGACCTACCTGCTCGCTCCACAGGCGCCAACCATGTGGATGGATGACGGAAGCGGAGAATATACCAAAGACGGTTCTTCCAAATATACCGAAGTTCTCGATGCCCTGATCGGTGCTTTCGTGGATGCCCATCCGCAGATCGACCGCTCCCGCATTTACATCGGCGGCTGCTCCAACGGCGGCTTTATGACCATGAAACAGATCATTTTCAACCCGTCCCGCTACGCTGCCGCATATCCGGTCTGCGAGGCTCTGGCGGATGCATTTATCTCCGATGAAGACATCCTGAAGCTCAAAGATCTGCCGATCTGGTTTACACACGCAAAAACCGACCCCGTTGTCGTTCCGGATGATTTTGTCGTTCCGACCTATGAACGTCTGGCAAAGGTCAATCCGAATGCACACTTCACCTACTGGGACAAGGTACTCGATCACACCGGAACACAGAAAAATGCAGACGGCACCCCATTCGAATACATCGGCCACTGGTCCTGGATCCCGATGCTGAACGATGAGTGTGTCCTCGATTATGACGGCAAACCGGTTATGACGGACGGAAAAGAGACTCCGATTCTGGAGTGGATGGCTGCACAGAAAAAAGCATAACACAGCAATTGCTGGATTCTCCGCCTACGGCGGATTGTTGCAGTGAAAAAACAGATGGTATGAAATCGGACTTCAAAGCTGATTTCATACCATCTGTTTTTGTCTGTTCTTGTCTTTTTTTCTCTGTTCCGTTTGATATCATCAACCGTGCAAGTCGGCTGATCTTTTTGAAAAGCTCTTGCCCCTACTGTTCTTTTCTTTTCAGCTCTTCATAAAATTTCTGCAGCACATAAAATGCCGGTTTGCGGTACTTTTTGTCCTCAGAGAGCAGCCCCTTCCGGTTATAATATTTCTGGATCAGGCTTGTTCTGCGCGGGCAGCGGAAGTCGTAGAGAATCCAGGGGGTCATGCCCTTGATGTAGTCAATGTTCCGCAGCGTTGCAATCTGTTTTTCGTACACATCCGCCTGGCACTCCTCGGTTCCTTTGTCCGAGATGGTTCCATGGTGATGCGGCAGCGCGTCTGCGCCGAACTCCGTTACGATAACCGGCTTGTCCGGCTGGCTGTTTTCCATCAGTGCCGGCAGCATCGCAAAATCCGGGGTGTACCAGCCGCAGTACTCGTTGATGCCGATGATGTCAAGGTATTCCATCAGACGGTCCTCAATCTTATTTTTCGCAGCATTAACCAGGCAGGCCGCAGACACCATTCGCGTCTCATCCTCCGATGCGCGCATTCTGCCAGTGCGCTCATGAATTTCAGCCGTTCATCCGTATCGGCATTCTCATTTCCGACAGACCAGATGATCACGCTCGCGCGGTTCCAGTCACGGTTGATGAGTTCGCGGAGCTGATTTTTGGCATCCTCATATGTTTTTTCACGTTCAAAACGAATTGCCCAGTAAACCGGAATTTCCTCCCACAAAAGAAGCCCAAGCTCGTCGGCGAGTTTTGCCATTTCTTCGTTATGCGGGTAATGTGCAAGGCGCATGAAGTTGCATCCCAGTTCTTTCGCAATGCGGATATTTTCGATCCGTTCCTCTCTTGTCAGGCCTTTTCCGTTTTCCACGCTGTCTTCGTGGCAACTGATACCACGCAGGAAAACGGGCTCTCCGTTCAGCAGAATGTCTCTGCCGTTCACGCGAATTTCACGAAAGCCGACCCGGTCGCTGACGGTATCGGTTCCACAGGTTACTTTTACATCATACAGCTTCGGTTTTTCCGGTGTCCAAAGCTCCGGTTTTGCATCAAAAACAACTTCTCCGGCTCCGTTTTCCAGCTGGATTTTCCGGCTCACGCCAAGCTCCTCGATGACAAGCTCTGCCTTGGCTGTGATTTTTTCCGACAGTGTCACTTTCGCCATAACATGTCCAAATGTTCCGTCCGGCACAAGCGCAATTTTAAAAGTTTTGATATGGCATTTCGGAACACGGATCAGTGCGATATCGCGGTATACGCCGCAGTAGTTGAACCAGTCGGTATTCTCGGTCGGCACCTGCTCCGGCCGTCTCGTTCCGTCAACAGCAAGCACGATGCGGTTCTCCGCTTTCAGGTATTCTGTGATATTCCAGAACGCCGGTGTCGATCCGCCGCGATGCATACCGACGTATTTTCCGTTTAAGAAAACGCGGCACAGATAATTGGCTGCGCCCACCTTCAGAAAAACTGTTTCCTCTCTTTCTGCGATATAGGAAATTTTTCTCGTAAAGATCATGCTTCCCTCATACAGGAGATACATCGGATCGATGGTATTCCAGCTGCACGGAAGCTGCATCACCGGCCACTCGTCAAAGGAATAGTCGATTGGCACAGTGAAGCCTTTTTCGTCGCGGTATCTCTCTTTGTACCATTTCTGGCGCAGACAGGTATCGTACTGATCGACTGCATAATGCCAGCCGCCGTTCAGCAGCTCCTCTCTTCTTCCCCCTTCAAATATCATCGTGTCCACTGTGGCAAATCCCGTTTCGTACTGTTCGGTATAATCCTCGAGATGGATATCCGACATATACTTTTTCTCTTTTTTTGCTTCCATAAACTTTTCCCTCACTTCTCCAAACGATCCGAAACACGCTCTGCGAGTTTCTCAGGGTATCGCGGCAGTCGCCGGGTCTCGTGCAGACACGGACTTTGGCGCGGCACCACCCATTCCTTGTTTTTATTATAACGCTTTCACAGGAAAAATCTATGGTCAAAACTGTTGAGGATATTGCAAAAATTGCGGTACCGCTTATTTTTCTTCGTTTTCGTTCTTTCCTTCCGCCGCCATCTGCCGCTTCCTCCGTGTCACAAGGCCACCGATCCGTCCCGTTTCTTTTGCCGTGAGTGATCGCCAGCCGTCATTCAGCACGCGTTCTAAAAGCCCCAGCTCACCTGCGATTTCGTATTTCATTTTCTCCTTCTCCGTCATATGTTCCAGATCAATTTTCTTCTGCCTTGCCATTTTTTCTACACTCCTTTTCTCTGCATTTTTGCTTTATCCAGAGTGTAGACACTTTTTTCCGGCCTTATACCTCCTGTTGTCAAACGGATATTCGCAATCCGCTTCGCTGCTTGCTCATAGCCGAAGAGCTGCTTCGCAGCTTATCTTTTCATCCCTGCTTTCGAAATCCCCCCCCGAGGCAGGAATCTTTTATCTGCCGCCACACAAAACCTCGCTTTTTGAAATACGGTCCGGTTTCCCATTCCGTTTTTTCAGCGAGGTCCTTTTCTTTATTTCTATTCTATGTTCCTATCTCCTCACTCCGGCGTCTCTCCGAGCCGCTTTTAATTGCGGCAACAGCCGCCCGAAGTGCCTCCTCTTCATCCTCCCCGCTGCTGCAGATCTCAATGGTTTCTCCCTGCTTGATTCCTGCAGCTACGATACTCAAAATACTCTTTAAATTAACCGTTCCCTGCATCCCGTTGTTTTCATAGGTAAACGACATGGAAGATTTGTACCGGCTTACACTGTTTGACAAATTTACCGCGTTTAAAAGATGCAGACCTGACGGATTGACAATCGTTACTTTTTCACTTACCATCTTACGTTCCACCTGTCTTTCCTTTGTAATCCGCTCATTTTTCTTTGAAAAATGGCTACTTACTCATTTTTTGCCGTGTCCCGAGTTCAAAAATTCTCCTGCATCGGTTTTTTGACCTTTTGACACTGATATTTTCATGATAGCACAGTTTTGTTAATACAGTTTGAACATTCTGTTAGATACTCCTCAATTCTTTCCGCTTACTCAGCTGACTGAAGAACAGGTAATAAATAAAGTATGCAATCGTTGTGATTACCCACGACAGCGGATAGCAGAAGGCAGCTCCTTTTAAGGAGTGGAAATGCGGCAGAACCGCCGTCATCCACACGATACGTACTCCACAGATTCCTATTCCGGTGATAAACATCGGAATCCATGCATCTCCGACACCGCGGAGTGCACCGGAAAGGATTTCGATGGAAATGTAGGTAAAGAAGGTCGGAACCAGGAAATGGATCAGTCCGTGACAGATTTCACGCACCGCCGTATCTGTGGTAAACAGAGAAATCAGTGTATCACCGATAAACCACATAAACACAACCATCAGACCCGTCATCAGGAATGCCATGATCATGCTGGTGCGCACACCGCGGTGTACACGATCCATCTTTTTCGCACCGTAGTTCTGACCGACAAAGGTTGTCGCCGCAATACCGAGCGCATTGATCATCATCCAGAAAAGACCGTCCACCTTTCCGTAAGCCGCCCACGCAGCCACATTGTTGGTTCCCAGCGAGTTGACAGCAGACTGAATAATCACGTTCGATACCGAGTACAGAATTGACTGTACGCCTGCCGGAAAACCAATGCGGATAATCCGTTTGAGCATAATCCAGTCAATGCTGATTTTCCGCAGATGAAGCCGGTAAATGTCTCTGGTCCGCATCAGAGAGCCCATAACAAGAACCGCACTGATGATCTGAGACAGAATGGTCGCAAGCGCCGCGCCCATAACACCCATCTGCAAACCGACAACAAATAAAAAGTCAAGCGCGATATTGGTCATACAGCAGATGATCAGATACAGCAGCGGACGTTTCGAATCGCCGACCGCACGCAGAATACCGGAACCCATGTTGTAAATCAGGTTTCCGATGGTTCCAAGGAAATAAACACGCATATAAATCAGCGCATGATTTACAACATCATCCGGCGTGCTCATCAGATCGAGCATCCATCTCGAACAGCCAATGCCGACTACTGTCAGCACAATACCTCCGAGAATGGAAAAGGCAATGGACGTGTGCACTGCCCACTGCACCTTGTCCTCTTTATTGGCTCCGTAATGCTGTGAAATAACAACCGTCGCACCACTCGAAAGGCCGACGAAAAATCCGACCAGCAGATTGATCAGCGTACCTGTCGTTCCGCCGACCGCCGCAAGTGCCTGTTTTCCAAGAAAGTGTCCGACAATCATGGCATCCGCCGTGTTGTAGAGCTGTTGGAAAAACGTTCCGAACAGAATCGGCAGGAAAAAGATCAGAATCTGCTGCCAGATAACACCTTCCGTAATCTGATTTACCTTTACTACTTCTTTCTTCTCTTTGTTCATACCCAAATACCTTCTAAAACTGCCGCCGGATCTCATGGCTGATTCCGACGGCAGTCCCCCTTTAAAATTTTCTTCTGCTCCTCTGCAGATACTCTTCTTCTGTTTTATATTTTCAGCTGCTTCATCCCTCTTGGCAAGCGGATATTTGCAATCCGCTTCGCTACTTGCTTGATTCGGTTAAGTAATCTTTCAAAAAATCAAACAGCGTCTGCATTTCTTCCCGCGTGCCAATCGTAATACGCAGATAATTGTCAATGCGGGGTTTCTCAAAATACCGCACATAAATATGGCGTTCCCGGAGTGCCTGAAAAATCTTCCCGGCCGGTACGCTTTTGTGCGTTGCGAAAATAAAGTTCGATTTCGAATCTTCGAAAGAAAATCCCAGCTTTTTCAGCTCCTCCTTCGACCACTCTCTCGTTTCCATCACTTTTTTCACCGTCTTGCGGAAATATTCCACATCGCGGATCGCTGCGGCTCCGGCTGCGATCGTGGTCTGATTCATGGTATACGAATTGAATGAATATTTCACATCGTTCAGATACGAAATCATCTTCTCATTTCCGATTGCATAGCCGATGCGCATGCCGGCAAGCGAACGGGATTTTGATGTTGTCTGCACAACCAGCAGATTTTCATATTTTTCCAGCAGCGGCTGCGCAGTGGCTGCTCCGAAATCGACATATGCCTCATCTACGATCACAACCACATCCGGGTTATGCTGCAATATCGATTCGATCGCAGAAAGCGAAAGCTCCACACCCGTCGGTGCATTCGGGTTCGGGAACACAATTCCGCCATTTGGATGGTTCTCTGCAAAATACTGCTCCGGCACAATGCAGAAATTTTCATCGAGCGGGATCTGCTCGTACGGAATACGGAATTCCTCCGCCCAGACATCGTAGAAGGAATACGTAATGTCCGGGAAAAGAATCGGTTTGTCAGAGTTAAAATACGTCATAAACGCCATCGCCAGAACATCATCCGAACCGACGCCGACAAAAACCTGCTTCGGGCTTACGTGGTAGACATCCGCGATCGCCTGCACCAGTTCTGCCGCGGTCGGATCCGGATAGAGACGGAGGGTATCCTCTTCTGCTACCCGTCTGATCGCCTCTGCGGCTTTTGGTGACGGCGGATACGGATTCTCATTCGTATTGAGCTTAATCATATCAGCCTCATGCGGCTGCTCGCCCGGTACATACGGCACAACTTTTCTTACATTCTTTTCCCAGTTACTCATAAGTTCCTTCCTTTCTGCCTGTGGTCAGGAAATGCACCCTGACTTTATTCCGTCTTTCTGTTTTTTTTGGAAAACCCTGTGAATCGTAACCATTTTTTCTTTTCCTTCTGCTCCCGGCAGTTTCCCGCCGACGCAAAGTCCCTTTTCTTCCCGGTGAACCGCTTTATCCTCTCTTCTTCCAGGTAGACGGATAGAAAAGAATCAGCATCGGAAACAGTTCCAGACGGCCTGCCAGCATATCAAAAATCAGAATCAGCTTGGAAACCGGACCGTATCCAAAGAAGTTACTGGTCGGTCCTACCTGGTCAAGACCCGGTCCGATGTTGTTCAGTGTTGCGGCAACTGCCGTGAAGTTTGTCTCGAAGGAAAATCCATCCACACTGATGATCAGCATGGAAAAGCTGTAGATCACCAGATAAACAATCAAAAATACGTTGATCGCCCGCAGAACCTCATGCTCTACCGGGTGATCGTCGAAACGGATGCGTTTGATACTGCGCGGATGTACGATCGAACCAAGCTCTTTTTTCACGGTTTTTAAGAGAATCAGGATTCGCGAAACCTTGATTCCGCCTCCCGTTGAACCGGCACAGGCTCCGATGAACATCAGCATCACCAGAATACATTTTGACAGCTCCGGCCAGAGGTCAAAGTCCGTCGTGGAATAACCCGTTGTCGTGATAATCGATCCAACCTGGAAAAAGGCAGTCCGCACCGCTTCACCGATGGAATGGTACATCGGATAGGTATTCCAGGAAATCACGCCTCCTGCCAGAAGGATAATCAGGAAATACGCTCTTACCTCCTGGGACGAAATGGCGGCCTTTCCCTTTTTGCAAAGCATCAGATAATAAAAGTTAAAATTCACACCGAACGCAATCATGGCGATTGTCAGAATCCACTGCTGCAGTGGTGTGTACACTGCACAACCGCTGTTCAACACGGCAAAGCCTCCTGTTCCGGCAGCTCCCATGCGAGTGTGACAGAATCAAATGTCTTCATGCCGGAAAGCAACAGGGCAGCAATGGTAAAAAGTGTCATGCCAAGATAAATCTGATACAGAATTTTAGCGGTTCCGCGCACTCTCGGAACAAATTTGGAAACAGTCGGTCCCGGGCTCTCTGCTTCATCAGGTTCATGACGGAACCGCCCTTCATCGGAAGCAATGCAAGAATGAACACAAGAACGCCCATACCGCCAATCCAGTGGGAAAAGCTTCTCCAGAACAGGCTGGCGTGTGAAAGTGCTTCCACATCGCTCAAAATGCTGGCTCCTGTCGTTGTGAAACCGGAAACGATCTCAAACAGCGCATTGATATAAAACGGAATTTCCCCCGTAATTACAAACGGCACCGCTCCGAAAACACCAAGGACAACCCAGCTTAACGAAACGCAGACAAATCCGTCGCGGGAATAGATTTCCATATTGGACGGTTTTCTGAAGCAGAGGATCAGACCGGCCGCAATGCAGAGCAGTCCCCAGATAAGATACGCAAAGCCTGTCTTTTCCTGATACATGGCTCCGACCAGCGCCGGAAACAGCATCAGCATACCTTCCACTTTCAGCACCCAGCTGATGACAAAACGAATCATTTTATAGTTCATAATCCGCTTCCCCCGTTACTCTGCCAGAATCTCATGGATATCCTGAAGACCGGTTTCCGTTGTTACGATAATGACGGAATCTCCTGCCTCAAAGGAATCCTGTCCACCCGGAATGATGACCTTTCCCCGTCTGTTAATCGCTGCTACCAGAAGGTTTGGCCGTGTTTTCATATCCTGCAGACGGATGCCGATCATACGGCAATTCTGGTTCACGATAAACTCAAGAGCCTCCACACGGTCTTCCATCAGCTTATACAGCGTCTCAACGTTGCTTCCGATGGAGTTTTTCATTGCCCGGACATACTGCAGAATGTACTCTGCGGTGATGTGTTTCGGGTAGATCAGGCTGTCCAGGTTCAGGCTGTGGATAACATCATTAAATTCCAGATGGTTGATTTTCGTTACAACCTTTGAGGATACCTTCTCTTTCGCATACAGCGACAGAATGATGTTTTCCTCATCCATATCGGTGCAGGCCACAAAGGAATCCATATTCTGGATGCGCTCCTCTTTTAAGAGCTCCTGGTCACTTCCGTCACCGTAAATAACGGTTGCATCCGGCAGTGCTTCGCTTAAAACCTCACAGCGATCCTTATTTTTCTCGATAATCTTGACATCGACGTTCATATTTGCCAGTGATTTTGCGAGATAATACGTAATTTCACCGCCGCCGACGATCATCGTACTGTGTACCTTGTTTGTATGAACACCAATTTTCTTAAACAGGCTCTCTGCGTTCTGCGGTGTGGTAATGATGGAAAGGCTGTCTTTTGCCTGGATCACAAAATTTCCATCCGGTATGTAAACCTCGCCGTTTCGCTCAACAGCACAGACCAGCAGACTGTACTGAAGCGCTCCGGCCAGCTCACGCAGCGACATATGGACAATTTTCGATGTTTCCGGCACTTTAAAGCGCAGCATTTCGATTCTTCCGCGGGAAAAGCTGTCGATCTCAATCGCAGATGGGAACCGCAGCAGTCTTGCCATTTCCATGGCGGCCGCGTGCTCCGGGTTGATGATCATGGACAGACCCAGCTTTTTACGAATAAATCTCTCTCCTCCCGATACATCGGATTTCGAACTCTGGCGATGGTGTGACAGTCTGCTGCCTGTTTGGCGATGACACAACAAAGCAGGTTCATTTCATCACTTTTGGTTACGGCAATCATCAGATCCGCATGCTCAATATCTGCCTCCTGAAGCACCTGATAGCTTGCTCCGTTTCCTACAATTCCCATAACGTCGTAGGTGTTGGAGACGTTGCGGACGACAATACTGTCTGTGTCAATGACCGTCACAAGGTTGTCCTCGCGGCTCAGCTGGGCGGTCAGTGCGGTTCCGACTTTTCCGCAGCCCACAATGATAATTTTCATGTTCTCTCCCTTCAATGCAAAAGCATTTCGCGTAAAATAGTAAAGACCCGCCAGGCGGCATCGTAAAACCATTTTTCGATGCACTCCAAAAAGCAGATCTGTACCCCTATTGTACGATGGCGATTATATCATATTTCCCGGAAAAGCGGAATAGATTTTAACAACATTTTGGACGGAGTTTTTGTAATGACTAATCAAAAAAGGGAAAACCTGTTGAACCTTGCGCTGGCCGCAACGGAAGTCGAACGGCGGCGTGTGCCGGAGCTTTCGGCAGGTATAACTCTTACAGCAAAACATGGGAAGTAATTGTACAGTATCAGGGAGACCTGGCTTTTCTGGAGGGGCAGGGAGTTCGTGTGACGCTGCTGCTGTTTTCGTATGCCATTCTTCTGGTTCCGGAGTCCCTGATGGATTACGTGACGGGACTGCCGCAGATTACGTATCTGGAAAAGCCAAAACCTTTGTTTTTCGCGGATGCGTTTATGCGGAGCATATCCTGTATTACACCTGTGCAGGAGGGGATTTCAGGTCTGTATGGGAATGGGGTGCTACTTGCATGCATTGATTCCGGCGTGGACTATGCGCATCCTGATTTCTGCGCACCGGACGGGACAAGCCGAATTGCAATTTTATGGGATCAGACGATTCCGGGGAATCCTCCGATGGGGTATGCTCTTGGGTCGGTATATACACGGCGGCAGATCAATGAGGCACTTGCATCTTCTACGCCGGAAGAACGGTTTGCCCTCGTGCCGTCCCGCGATGTGACGGGGCATGGGACAGCGGTGCTCGGAATCGCAGCGGGAAATGGAAGATCCTCGGCAGATGCGGCCATGCGGGGCGTGGCACCGGAAGCAACACTCGTGGTCGTAAAGCTTGGGAATCCTGATCCGGCGGATCTGCCGCGGACATCGCAATTGCTGCAGGCGGTGGATTTCTGCGTAAGATATGCACTTCTGGTGGAGCGGCCGCTTGTGATTAATTTGAGCTTCGGGAATAATTACGGTTCGCACAGCGGGGATTCCTTACTTGAAACGTATTTGAATGCAGTGTCAAATTTAGGGCAGAACGTGATCTGTATCGGGGCAGGAAATGAAGGGGATACCGGACGCCATTATACCGGGAACCTAAAGTCGGATCGCAAGTCGTCCGGTCAGACGCAAACAGTCCGTGCGACATCTGATCCGGCTGCGACGTCTACGGTCTCGGCAACGGCTGACCGCGCTGTCTCCGTTGAATTTCAGGTCGGTGCTTATGAATCCTCGTTCAGTCTCCAGATCTGGAAGGTTTATGGGGATGAAATCTCGATCGAACTGATTTCCCCCGGCGGCATCCGCTCCGGCACGCTCTCTCCTGTCCTCGGCACGGCGCGTCTGACGCTTGGTCCGACAGAACTTCTCCTGTTTTATGGCATGCATCCCCCTACAGCCAGGCGCAGGAAATTTACCTGACCTTTCAGGGCGCAGGAAACCATCTGTCCGTCGAAAACGGCATCTGGACCTTGCGTCTCACCCCCGGCCGCCTGATCTCCGGTTCCTTTGACCTCTGGCTTCCCGGCGGAAACGCCGTCGGTTCACAGACACGCTTCTTCTCCCCCACTGCCGACACCACACTCACCATCCCTTCCACCGCCCGCTCCGCCATCACGGTCGGTGCCTACGATCCCCGCCTTTCCTCCTATGCCAGCTTCTCCGGCCGCGGCTATACCCGTATTCTCCACGAAATCAAACCTGATCTCGCCGCCCCGGGTGTCAATATCCCAGCTCCCCGTTCCGGCGGCGGCTATGCTTCCTTCACCGGCACCTCGTTTGCCACGCCTTTTGTATCGGGAAGCGCCGCGCTTATGATGGAATGGGGCATTCTGCGCGGAAATGACCCGTTTTTATATGGCGAAAAACTGAAAGCTTATCTCATTGCAGGCACAAAACCCATCGCATCCGAGAGCGAATACCCGAACAGGCGGGTGGGATGGGGACGACTTTGTTTAGAAAGTAGCCTGCCAGATTAAAGTTATTGAAGGATTCGATAGAAGAAATAAAAGCGCAATGTAAAGAGTTAAACGACAAATGAGACATATTTTTATCTCTGTACTATCTTGTACTTTGCTACGAAAATAAAACTCGTAGCAAGGTACTTATAGTGTTCATTTGTCTGGCAACTCTTTTTTATTTAACTGTTAATAACTTGCTGTTTAAAATTTTTTGAATGCAAAGAGAATCACTTACCCAAAAGATATTCTTCCAACATTTCCTTTACTTTTTTCTCAATTTCGTCTATGATCTCTTCACACCTTGTCTTTTTCATCCCTGCACCAGTTCCTACCGCCAGTAACTCTTTTCTGCCTGGATTTCTTCCATTTCCATCTACTGACGTAGTATGTTCGCCATAATACGTATTACTGTAAGTAAGATCATATGCCGGACTTAAATGCCATTTATCTTCGTCTGCTTCGTACAAATACGTGAAGTTCTTCGAATGATCATCTCTGTTATGTGCAAAAACATTGAAACACATTCGGCGGAACATATTTTCAACATCTTCATCGCAATTGCGTGTCATGATTTTTGTCAGTTTCATTAATCCATGATAGTCCAGACTTGGCTGCTCAAAATCCAATTCCAGAATTGCAGCTGTCGTCAACATGTGCACTTTCTTTTTCCCTTTCAAACAGTTTCTCCTGTCAAACCTTTTAGTTCCAAAATATCCTTTACATTTTTCTGATGGAAACAATCTCGTTTCACTCATCATAATTCCGCAGGCCTTGGCACAGCAGGAATAGTCATATTCCATTTTTCCTGCATCTTTTCCGTCCACATGCGCTGGAAATTTGATAATCCATTCTTCATTATCAATGGTTGTCATGATTTTAGGTCTTGCTCCGCCGCTGGTACCTCCCAGCAGATACAATTCGTCCAGTTTATCCGAATACTCTGTATTCAGTATCTTTTGACACTCTTCCGCCAGTTTGTCCAGATCTGCACTGCTCTGCTCCTCTGGAAAATTCTTTTCCGGGTGATATGTCAACGCTCCCATCCCGATGTGCCCACAATCGCCAGACGATCCAGTACGGTCAGTTCATCCGGATTTTGTTTATGTGCCCGTAACAGGCGATCCAACAGTAATCTGCCCCAATGATCTGGAAGACTGTCCGCAAAAACCCCAAATAATCCTTCAAAATGATCCTTAACTGGAACAAATACCTGTTTTTGCAAAGGCAATGAAAATGGGTTGATCGAAAATCCGGTTTCCAGCCATTCATCACTGTACTGAAATGCCACTTTGTGGTCTGCCGTCATAGCTAATGTTCCCACCGTTTGATCCTCATAACACACCTGCAGTACTTTATCTTGTTTCATTGATAACCTCCTGAATATCTTTATACGGTACCTGCGTGAAAATATTTCTGAGCTCATCTGCAAGATCCAGTGCGATTGCAATTTTCGTTAAAGATAACAGGGAAATTTGTCCTGTCGTTTCGAATCTTTTGATTGAGCCGTAACTCACTCCGCTTATAGATGCTAATTTTTCCTGCGTAATTGAACGTCTCTTTCTGATTTTTCTCACTCGCTGCGCAAGTTTTTGATCCAGTTCTTCCGGAGTTTCCCATATAAATTGTTCCATTTTTTCCCCTTCTTGTTACAGATTATATGTTATCTAAAATATCCTGTTTTTATTCAAAACAGATTATATATTATCTATTCTATTTTACCACTCACGTGCAGAAAGCACAATGATTTCCTGCCCTGTTTCCATAAAAACTCCACCCCGTTTTTGTAACTGCAGATAAATTTTGCATCTCCTTTACTCTATAGGGATAATTTGCGCTTTTTTGACTATCCGGTAGTATTTGTTTCAGAGTAAGTAAAAAAGCCTCTGCCGGGCAAAAATTTTGCTTCCCGGCAGAGGCTTTGCTGGTCAAACGGATATTCATGCAAGCATGATTCGCGATTTTTCTTCCATTTCGCATGGCTTGGAATCGTTACAAATACTGGCTGAATTCCACTTTTTCTTTATTTGGTCCTTCGATCGTGAAGAAACGGACGCCATTTTCCCAGAACGGAAGGAAATGTACTTCATCCTGCGTCGTATTCAGACCGGCCCCGGTAATCATTTCGTGAACTGCGAGTCCCAGTTCGTGGGAGATTTTATCCGAATAAGGCGGCGTAGCGGGCTACGGCAACCGAATGAGGGTAAAATATACCGCAAAGTGGAGCTTGCAGATTGCGGAAATGATTTTTCAGACACGCTCTAGCACCTTTTTTCTCCACACAAAGGCTTGCAACGGCGTTTCCAAACCGGGCAAACGCTGCCAGTTCTTCCTGCGGCTGTAAAGATATGCTCCATTCCACCAAGTGTCACTACAACTATTTTTACACTCTGATGATATAATATTTCCGCTGTTTTTGCAACATTTTGCTCTCTCCTGCCCGTTCGCTGCCGTTTTGCTGTTTCTTTTTTTCACAGATCACAAGGATGAGTGCCAGCATTCCTCCCATCAGGCTGCACCAACTGCCAGCCGTCCGTCCGGGCGCATGGTACACAAGAACAATTTTGTGCTCGCCTGATGGGATTTTTGCGCCGAGAAATGCCGTGTTTGCGCGGAACAGCAGTGTTTCTTTCCCATCCACTTTCAGCACAAAATTTTCATCGTATGGAATGCTGGTGATGAGGTATCCGTCTCTTTCCGCGGAAACCACGCCTGTGATGCCATCGCCGCCGTATGTTGCTGTTGTTCCGCCAATCAGGGTAACCGCCTGACTGTACAGCTGCTCCGTTTTTTCCAACGGCTGTGCCATACCAGTCCATGTCTCAAAATTTTTCAGGATATAATGGCCTTTTCCCATCCGAATGAATACGGTTCCATCTTCTTTCATCGTTACAAGATAGTTAAACTGTGTATTCCCATTGGCATACGTATGGTTGATGCCGGTCAGGCGGTTGGTCTGGCCGTTGATGCGGATAAACATATCATGACTCGCTTTCTGATTCTCCACCTCGAAAGAAACGGCGAGCAGCGTTGCTCCCTCTGCGGCACCCGGCAGCGTTGCTGAGACGGTCACGGATTTTTTCGTCTCAATCTCATATCCGTCCGCTGTCTTCTGAATGCGCAGATCTTCCTGATCGGTCTCTGGAATTTCAAGGTTTACTTTCTGAAAACAACTGTGAAACAGGGGTCCTACAGAACCATTCTTTGTATCTGAATCTGCAGCGGCTCTGAAATTATCCACAGATTTCGCCGATTTTTCCTGATCCGGGATTGCCGCTGTTGTCTTCCGCATTTCCTGATCCGGGATCACGGCTGCCGTCTCCAGTATTTCCTGGTTCTGCGGATAAGGTAATGATTTGTATTCCGTCTCGGAAACCACCTGGTCTGTCACGTAGCAACCGGCGCTGCGGATATGGCACGATAAACCTGAAAGTCCCCGTAATCCCGGTACAGTTCATACCCCTCCGGCCGTGTTTCTGCCAGAATATATTTCACTCCCATGAACTGCCAGAACAGCGGATCATCGGAAACCGTCTGCATCATGCGGTTGCGGAAGGCTTCATTAATCCCATACGTCTCGTCCCGGAATTTCTTATATTCTGCATTGTATGCCGAGGAATAAATCGTCGAAACATTCTGTCCAATATCCCATATCCGGTTGACGTTCGCAAGGTTCTGTCCGCCGTCTCCATACTGCTCCATACGGTACCAGCCGGGATCCTCCGCACGGATCTCGCGGATTGCCGCTGCAATCTTGCTGTCCGTCAGAGCTTCATACGTTTTACGCGGGATCATCACATGCTTTTCCTGATTGATTGCTTTTCCGGCAAATGCAAGAATCACAGCACTAAAGACGAGCGGCAGAAACGGAAGCTCTCTGCCCCGCAGCCGTTTTTTTGCCGGAAACCACCGCCATGCCAGATAGCACGCAGTCACACAAATCACATCCAGTATGCCGAGATGCCAGTATGGTTCAAAGTATGTCTCTTGCTTTGCATTCCACATCAGAATCAGAACTATGAGGTACGGAAGCAATTCTCGCAGCTCTGTCATGACTTTGCGCTTAAAATTCCCGGTGCTTCGATTTTTTCCACACTCCCGCTTCCGGACAAGCTGGTTTTCCACATAAAGCCCGACTTCTGCACAGAGGACCGGAAGAAACGGGATGAATACTTTATCTTTGCTGTACAGGCCGCCGTTCAGCAGATAGCCGAACAGGGGAATACAAAAGAATACCAGCAAAAGGAAGGACAACAGTTTCTCACGCAACCGGCTCTTTCCGATCGCTCTGCCCAAAAGCGCCACCCCCGCAAATGCGGAGAGGCCAATGCCGTACGGCGTGTAGCAGAGACGCAGGATCAGAAACTGCGGTTTCCACATCGCCGGATCGGTAAAAGTCCTGCGATGCCGCCCGCTGCGGTGCCGCGTCCGCCCTCGCCGCTGCTGCCGAACAGGGCGGCAGCCGATGGGATCAGCAGAATACCGGAAAGAAGGATTCCTGCGAGGACCGGAAGCGCAAAGCGGATTGCTGCGCCAAAAAAGCTCCGCAAACCCGCCAAAGCTTCAACTGTTCCTGAAGATTTTTCACCTGCCCTCTGCTTTTTCTCTGCCCCGGCCTTTTGATTCCGCGACACTTTTCGATTCTCCTGTTCCGCTTCATACGCAGCATTTTCTGTACCGCATTTCAAATACTCCGTCACCGCATACGCCGTGAGCGCAAGCAGCCCGCCGACCGAAAAATAAAAGCTGGTCAGAATCATCCCAAGAACGGAAAGAATCAGCAGACCGCTCTTTCTCTTCTGAAAATGGCGGTCCACGCCCAGCAGAGCCAGCAGCAGAAACGGCATATAATTGACAAACATAAGCTGATTATAGGAATGATATAGAAGTGCGGTAGAACACGTAAAGAAAAGTGATGTAAAAAGACAGTTGCCGTAATGCAGACCCTTTTTGCTGATCCATCGATAAAAAAGCACTGCATCCGCCGCATACAGCAGCGCGGAGGAACCCATCACACAGGTCCATCGGGATGAACGGGAAAAGGTAGGATAACAGCATGGTCGGACTCAGCAGTCCGTAGTAGGCAAAACGGTAAATATTCTGACCTCCTCCCAGATTCCATGCGAAATCCGGGAAGAGGTTTCCGGTCGCGTAAAACCGCTTTCGGAAGTAATCGGCAAGGGTGCTGTGCTGGCTGATCCAGTCAATCGAGGAGCCGAATACGCCGTATTGCAGGACGAACAGCCGGCACAAAAGCAAAGAAAAGAAAACAGACCAGCCGCCGTAAAATCCTTTCCGGTAAGACCTTCCAAAAAGCCGTTCCGCCGTCCTTTCGGCTGACCTTTCTTTTTCCGTGATTTCCCCGGCTCTCTTATTTCCTTTAAGATTTCCTTTTTCATGCCCGGATTTCTCCTCTTTCAGAAGCATGGCGTTTGTCGGCATACTCTGGAAAATACACATTTTTCTTTTCTGCCGTATGGGCATCTTTTCTTCTCTTTGCAGCACTCTCCTGCTTTTTCACCGGCTGCACACTGTGCATCTTGACCGTCTCTTCACTCGTCTCCTTTAAAAGATAGATCGGACGGTGCTTTGTTTCAAGATATGTCTTGGAAAGATAAATGCCTACAATGCCCGTGCAGAAAAGCTGTACACCGCTCACCAGAAAAAGGATGCATGCCATCGACGGCCAGCCCGCAACGGGATCGCCGAACAGCAACGTTCTTACGATAATGAACACGATCAGAATCATCGAAATCAGGAAAAAGAGCACGCCCATGACGGATGCGAGTGACAGCGGGGCTACGGAAAAACCTGTGATGCCGTCGATTGAGTACGCAAGGAGCTTTCGAAGTGGCCACTTTGATGTTCCGGCGCAGCGATCCTCATGCTCAAATTCCAGCCATTCTGTGTGAAAGCCGACCCATCCGAAAATTCCTTTGGAAAAGCGGTTGTACTCACTCATTTCCAGCACGGCATCCACCATTTTGCGGCTCATCAGGCGGTAGTCCCTTGCACCGCTTACGATCTCTGTTTTGGAAAGGCGGTTTATCACACTGTAGAAGGCATTTGATAAGAAGGATTTGATTTTTCCCTCGCCCTCCCGTGAACTGCGGCGTGCCGCTACACAGTCACAGGTGCCGCTCTGCAGCATCGCGTACATTTTCGGAAGAAGGGACGGCGGATCCTGAAGGTCGACATCCATCACCGTTACGTAATCGCCTTTGGCCGCCTGCAGTCCGGCGTACATGGCTGCCTCTTTTCCGAATTCTCGAAACGAGAGGTAACGGCAGCGCATATCCTTCTGCGCAAGCCGGCGCATCTCAAACAGGCTGTGATCCTTCGAGCCGTCGTCAACAAAGATCAGCTCGAACTGAACCTTCTGCTGTTCTTCCATCTCATCCATCTGACGTACCATCGTCTCGTAGTAAACCGGAATTGCTTCCTCTTCGTTGTAGCATGGTATGATAATACTGATTGTCTCCATTTTTTCCTCCCGGGGATTACATACTCTCTCAGAATCCTTCTGCAGATCCTTCCTGCTGCAATCCCGCTTCTGTCTCATTCTTATGCAAGTCAGGTTTTTGTGGCTGTTTCTCCCGCTGCAGAATCCTCGCCTGCCTCCGGGAAACGCAGGATGACTTTAAACAGATCGCCGTCTGCCGCAAGCTCCATGCGGCCGCCCATGTTGGCCGTGTAGCTTGATGCAATCGCAAGGCCAAGGCCGTGCCCCTCGCTCGTCCGTGATTTATCGCCGCGCACAAAGCGTTCCATCATTTCCTCCGCTTCAAAATTCATCTCATAGGCGGAAATGTTTTTCATCGTCACGAAAATCTCCCCTTTTTCCTTCCCTGCGTCAATGTAAACTCTCGTTCCGCCCAGGCTGTATTTCAGGATATTTTCCACGAGATTCTGTATCACGCGGTACATTTTCCCATTATCCCCAAGGAACGGCAGTGGCTCTTCTCCGAGTGCCGTGCGGAACGACAGACTGCTCTGCGCAATCGCATCGTCCATATCGGCGAGGGTCTGCTCGATCAACCGTTTCATATCCATTTTTTCCATCTGGAATTTTTCGGTTCCGCTTGTCGATTTGGAGAGCTCGAAGAGGCTTTGGATCATCTCCTTTAGCTGTTCCTGTTTCACAGAAATCACCTCGACGTAATCCTGTGCCGCCGGTGTCAGATCCTCTTTTTTCAGAAGATCCGTATAGCCGACCATCGAGGTGAGCGGGGTTTTCAGATCGTGCGATACATTGGTAATCAGGTCAATTTTGAGACGCTCCGCCTGCATCTGTTTTTCTACGCTCTTCTGCATAGCGCTCTCAATATTTTCCAGCTCTGCAAACGCCGGATACAGCAGGGATTTTTCGGATATTTCATGGATCCGGCTTTCCATGCTGCCTTCTGCCATCGTATGGATCTGTTCCATCAAAAGGCCCATCTCCCGGTTCAGGCGACTGCGGTATGTTTTCCAGGCAAACAGAATTAAAATCAGCGTGGTCAGCCCAAGAAGAATGACAGACAGTACCTCGCCATCCATTCCGTTTATCAGTCCGGTGATCGTAATCACGATTAGAAGTTCCGCAATCAGTGCCACACGGAACGGCCATTTACTCTGACCGGCAAGCTGCCGTTCCAGGCTGGTCCGATCTCTGTAACGCTTCCTTTCTCTGCAAAAAAAGGACATTTCTCTCAGTTGTTTCTTTTCATAGCGACAGACAAGAATGCCGGCACTGAGAAGGAAAACGCCACAGATTCCAAAAAACAGAAGACCTGTCTGCACACACTCTATTACAGTACCCCATTCGGCAACAATGCGGTATCTGGCATAGCTGTGCCGGAGCGGCTGAAGCCATCCGAAAAAAGCAAATCCTCCGACAAGAACCAGAAGCTCATTCGGCACCTTTTCGGATTTTTTCAGAAACAGCTGCTCTTTCTCTGCTTCCGCAGCGGCTCTTGCCTCAAACTGCATCTGCCGGGATTTTTCTATTTCATCTGTCTCGGACTTATCTGCGGCTGCCCCTTCGCTGCTTTTTGCTGTTTTTCCCGCTTTTTCCGGTTCACTGCCGGCAAAAGCAGTCATTTTCGAGTTCCCGGTATTTTTTCGGAATTTCCATACCAGATACAAGGCTGCGGCTATGCCCAAAACGCCGACTACCGTCACTCCAATGCCGATACCCCATTCGATATTGCGCCACATTCCCCATTCGAATTCACTGGCCCATTTCCGCAGAAGCTTTCCGCACAAAATCAGTACCATAGAAAGATCGAGAAGCATCCACAGCAGGATGCGTTTTTCAGTTTCCGTCAATTTTTTCAATTTTGTATCCAATTCCCCACACCACCTTTAAATATTTTGGATTTTTCGGCGTAATTTCGATTTTCTCACGAATGCGCCGGATATGAACCATGACGGTATTTTCTACGCTGTAAGCATCCTCCTGCCAGACCTGGCTGTAGATTTCTTCGGCCGAGATACGTAGCGGGATGCTCCATCAAAAGCTCCATAATTTTGTACTCGGTTGCAGTCAGGCGGACGGGTTCACCGTCCACCAGGAGTTCTTTGGTGTTTCGGTTCAGCAGCAGACCGCCGTTTTTCAGGATATCCTGGCTTTGTGTGGTTCCGTTTGCGGCGCCTAAGGAGAAGTAACGGCGGAGCTGGGATTTGACACGGGCCATGAGTTCGGCGGTATTATACGGCTTTGTCACGTAATCATCGGCGCCCATCGAAAGTCCGATGACTTTGTCGCTCTCTTCGGTTTTCGCGGAAAGCATGATAATCGGGATGTTGTTTTTTTCTCTTATTTTCATCAGGGCGGAAAGACCGTTCATTTTGGGCATCATGACATCGAGCAGGATCAGATGGATCTGTTCGGTCATGAGGATGTCGAGTGCCTCCATGCCGTTGTAGGCTTTTTTTACCCTGTAGCCTTCCAGTTCTAATAGTTTGCCGAGAGATCTTACGATTTCCCGGTCGTCGTCTACGACTAATATGTTGTATTGGCTCATCTCGTTTTTCCCCTCTTGGTTCTATGGTGTTTATCATAGCAGAAAAAACGGAGATTCTTTGGATAAAAAACTGACATTTTTCTTAAAATGTAATCCCCCATTACGTTTCCTGCTTTTTTACAAAAAAAACACTGATTGGTAGAGTTGTAAGCTGGTGTAAAAAAATAAAAACAAACGCATATAAATTAGTAAAAATGCCTGCCATAGCACCTGAAAATGTG
>ENA-OQIR01000031-OQIR01000031.1-human-gut-metagenome-genome-assembly--contig:-NODE-31-length-57102-cov-6.443352_pt1 | contig 57102 bp, 56 predicted proteins | sample MGYA00242580_ERZ504745 | MGnify/ENA primary metagenome ERZ504745 (study PRJEB26092, sample SAMD00036214) | human gut metagenome | host: Homo sapiens | study: EMG produced TPA metagenomics assembly of...
ATAGAGTAAGGATTTTACGGCAAGGGCGATGAGCAGTGAGAAGGACTATGAGCTGTTCAGAAAGATTATAGAGATGGTTCACAGTATAAATATAAAAATCTGCATTGAGGGAATTGAGAAGGAAGAGTGGGCTTGCGCAATGAAAGAAATCCATGTAGATTATATGCAGGGATATCTGTATGGCAGACCATGCGAAAAAGGCGTGTTTTTAAACAACTATGGGATATAAGGAATATTTTCCGGGAGTTACAGACAAAAAGAATGCCAATGAAATATTTGAAAGAATATTTAAACGTACAGAAAAACTAAACATCAAGGTATTGGGCAACAGGAGGCAAATCACATGCAAAATTCCAAAGAAAAAACTCTTTCCCAAAGGATTGCAGAGAGAATTATCAAATACATACTGGAGGAAAATCTGCAGCCGGGTGACAAGCTTCCGAACGAAACCGTAATGTGTGAACGGCTGAATGTTGGAAGAAGCTCTCTGCGTGAAGCTATGCGAGCACTCGCATCACGTAATGTGATCACCATACGCCAAGGCTCCGGTTCATATGTTTCCGCCACTCCCGGGATGATTGATGATCCATTCGGCCTGACCTTTGTTGAAGATAAACAAAAGATGATTAAAGATCTGATGGAAATCAGATTTCTAATCGAACCATCCATAGCTGCCATGGCAGCTATCCGTGCAGATGAGACAGATATCAAAAACATACTTACTGCATGTGAAAATACCGAAAAGCTCCTTCTTGCAAATAAAAATCACGCTGAAAAGGATATAGCATTTCATACTGCTATTGCCTTAAGCAGCAAAAATATAGTTGTTCCAAAGCTGGTTCCTATCATCAACAGTTCAATTCCTCTGATCCGTGAGTCTGCAAAATTCACCATGCGTGATGAAACCATCGAAATTCATCGTGAAATTGCAGATGCAATTGCAGCCCACGATGCCGTCCGTGCCCACGATGCGATGTATCTGCATCTGATCTACAACCGGAAGCATATAAAATCCATAAATTAATGACTGTCCGGTTATCACCGGCCACACTGCGATGTGACCGGCAGTACCATATTTTGTGGTTCTGGCGCTTGAAATAGTCGCTCAGCAACCTGTTTACGTTATACATCATAAGTCATTTTGGTTGGGATGTTAAAGTGTTGCTAATGATAAAACATAAAGTTTATATATTACTACATAAGAAAGAAGGATGAAATTATGTATGAAATGAAACCAGAATATTATATCGGAATAGATATGATTGATGAAGAGCACAAGCAGTTATTTAAATATGCAGATGAGGCATATGAACTGCTGCATGATGAGTTTACACCGGATAAATATGATAAGATGGATATCATCTTGGAGAAGCTCCGTGACTACACAGTAAAGCACTTTGCTGACGAGGAGCAGTACATGGAATCAATACATTACAAGAAGATGTTTACACAGAAGGTTCAGCATATGGAATTTGTACAAAAGCTGGATGAGTTCATTGAGCATCATAGTGATGAGGAGATAGATCAGGATGAGCAGATCATGGGAATCCTCAAGTATCTCACAGACTGGCTGATAAACCATATCCTGTATGTTGACTGTCAGATACCGAAGCCACAATAAAGTACCTGAGTTTTAGCAAAGAGTAAGTACCGCAGGTCACCGCCTGCCGGGGCATCGCACATACTCCCCGCAAGCGAATAGCGAAGCGGCTTAGATACTGTAGAAATTATGCCATGAAACACAGAAACGCTCCTGCATGGATGCAGGGGCGAGGAGAACCGCGCCACGGATGGCGCGTTTCGACGGTTTCGTCAAGCATAGAAACCCTTCAAGCATAATTTCGTACAGAATCTTAGCCGCGCAGCGTAGCTTACGGGGAGTATGTGCGATGCCCCGGCAGGCGGTGACCTGCGGTCCGTAATTTTATAGAAAAATATAGCGTAATCAGCATATATTTGGTATAATTTGGATATGAAAAATAAGCGAAGATTTGCAATGGTCTCAGTTTCAGTAATCGTAGTAGCATTGATTCTCGAGGCGGGAATTTTGAAATATGTAAATGATGCAAATGCATATAGGCTATCAAAGGTGCTTCTGGATCGTGTTGTCACTGTGCTCAATAAAAATGACCAGAGTGAGGAGGGACTTATAGAATCGTTAAAGGACGATTATATAGTCAGGGCAAAGGCAGTGTCATATATCGTAGATGCAAAGCCACAGGTAGAAAATGATGTGGAGGAATTGCAAAAGATAGCAAAGCTGATGTCGGTAGATGAGATACATCTGTTTGATGAAACAGGTTGTATAACCAGCGGCAGCGTGCCAAAATACTTTGGCTACAGCTTTGATTCGGGGACTCAGATGTCATATTTTAAACCAATGCTCACCGATAAGAGCCTTACGATGTGTCAGGATGTCACACCGAATACATCAGAGGGAAAGGCAATGATGTATGCCATTACCTGGAATGAGGCTGGTACAATGATGGTACAGGTGGGTTTGAAGCCGCAAAGGCTCTTAGATGAATTGAAGCAGAATGAAATATCTACAGTGGTTTCTGACATGCCTGTGTACAAGGGCATGGAAATATATGTGGCAGATGCAGATACAGGACTGGTTAAGGGGGCCACAGATTGTGACAAAATAGGAAAAAACTTCCACGATTTAGGCATTCCAACAGATATTAAGGAAAGCGATAAGCCAACAGTAAGGCAGATTAGCGTAAATGATTCAGGCTGCAGATGTGTAATCAGGAGAGGTGACAAATATATAGTGGCTGTCACCATTGACAAATCCTTTTATATGACGAACAGCGTAGTAGCACTGCTTGTAGTTGGCATATATCTTATACTCGCATCGTGCTGTATTATGTATATGTTTTCGAAGATTATGAAGGAAAAATATGAGAAAGAAAAGCTGCTGTATATATCGAATACTGATGCACTTACAGGGTGCCTGAACAGACATGCCTATGAGACAGATATCAATAAGCTTGATTTGAAAAAAGAGTGGATATATATATCACTTGATTTAAACAGCTTAAAGCATGTAAACGATACATATGGACATGCTGCAGGTGATGAGATGATTTGCGCAGCCGCAACATGCATGATGGCAAGCTTTGGTGAGTTTGGCAGGGTGTACAGAATAGGCGGAGATGAGTTTGCTGTGATAATTACACAAAAGCCGGATGAGCTTGATGCTATGACAAAGCATTTCGACAGCAGTGTAGCTGAATGGAGAGGAAAAATCGTCGATTCCATGACCATCTCATACGGATGTGTAAGAAGTCTGGAGGAAGACTGGGAGTTTGTACACGATATTGCGAAGGAAGCAGACAGGAGAATGTATGCAAGCAAGGCACGCTATTACAGTGACAGTGACATAGACAGGAGAAAGTAAATTAAAAATAAAGATTCCATCATTCCGGATATGGTATTGATGGAATCTTTCAGGTGGGAAAATAAATAATTAGTGGAACAGCTCTACAATAAATACCGCCACACAGGAAGCCACGGCCACGGTTGTAAGCCCCTTGCCCTTTAATGCAAATATCACTGCCGCGATAAGTCCTGCTGCTGCACCAACCCACCAGTTAGTAGCATAAAACACTGCCGGAATAGTCATGGCGGTTAAAACTGCATACGGAATATAGTATAGAAAAGATCGCACGAAGCTGTTGTTGATCTTTTCTTTTATTGCGATAAAAGGAATAACGCGGATCAGATATGTGGAGCCCGCAAGTATGAGTAAATATATAAAAAATACACTGTTTTTCATTATGTAAAATCTCCTTATACGCTTATTATCAAATATTTAATAAATCATTCCTTATCAGTATCATCTGCAACCGGAAACAGCAGCGAACCGATAACTGCAGCCACAATGGCTACAACAGTGATGGTGATACCGCTTGAAATCCTTGACAAAAACGGTACGTAGTAAAACATGCAGCTAAGCACGAGTGCAAGCAGCACAACAAACACGACCGCACGCGATTTCTTCATCTCAGGAACCACGATAGCCACAAACATGCCATAAATAGCAAGACTCAGCGCACTCATAAGCCTATCCGGCAGAATGCTTCCCAGTATAGCACCTATCAGCGTACCGACAGCCCAGCCGATGTATGGAAGAGTTGAAAGTCCTGCAAAAAAGCTTCTGCTCACAGAATCCTCCTGGCTTGCCACGGCAAAAATTTCATCAGTCATCATAAAGCCGAGTATCCATCTTGAAATTCCGCTAAATCTAGAATCAGCCTTCTGACCAACCGAAATCGACATAAAGGAATATCTTATATTAATAGTAATCTGCGAAATAAGCATCTGGAAATACTGTCCCGGATGCATCATAATTCCGATGCCTGCAAACTGTCCGGCAGATGTGACAGTGGTCATCGAAATGAGCACAGCCTGCCACCAGGATAGTCCATATGACACCGCCATAATTCCAAAAGTAAATGAAACTGACAGATATCCCAGCGCAATCGGGATTCCCGCTGTCAGTCCTCGTTTATAGTTTTTCATTCTAAATTCTCCTTAGCATATTACAACAACATGTTATTCTAGCACAAATTTCATGAAAATGCACTTTCAAATTGTTTGTACCACTTTACAATCTTGCAGTTGCGCATCATGTAACTGCATAAAGACCGGTAATAATAATTGTAATTTGCCCATCAATCCGCTATACTGTAGCTAAGTACAGCGGATTGATGGATTTCGTGGAGGTTCATATGGTAAGCACTTACCTAGGTTTTGGAAAATACATTTGTATTGTAGTGAGGTGAAATTCATTCAAGGCTAATCTAACAGGAGGAGTAGATTTTGTATGCTGAATATATTTTATGGAGATATGAAAGAAGCAGTATATAATACGGCAGCGTATTTTAAATATGATTATGAAGATAACTGGATTACAGATCCATTTGTGAAGAAAATGATAAAGGATGTGGATCAGTCGATTGTTTTGGACAGTGGAGTAATCGACAGCCCAGTGTTAGGAAAAATACCGCCTACGGGGTTATCAGGTGGTGTTAAAACATTGATTTTGGTGAAGTTTGAAAAAAATAAAATTTTCAATGCATCGACCTGTGGAGATAATTGTGCAAAATGGTTATTAAAAATTGCAGAAACAGAAGACAGAACAATAAACTTACGTCATTTGATGAAATTTGAAGTTGAACCGTTTGACATCCGAATCCTTAACACGAATGAAATTGTACATACCATGGAAGAACTGGTATCAATTGCAGGTGAATTTGTTTGATGGCAGGAGGATACGATGAAAGGAAAACATAAAGTTATTGTATCAACAAAACGTTTAAAGTATGAATTTGAACTTCGGAGAAATCTGACGATTATCCAGGGAGACAGTGCAACTGGAAAAACTACACTTGTAGATATGATTCGTGATTTCGTGAATAATCCAACCGGCACACCTGTAGAGGTGATATGTGATAAAAAATGTCATGTGGTTGAAGGAAGTTTATGGAAAGAGCAGTTGTCAGGCATATCAGACTGTATTGTATTTATTGATGAGGGAAATGAATTCATAACGACAGTAGATTTTGCAGATAAAATTCAAAAAACAGATAATTATTATGTAATTGTTACTAGGGAAGCTTTACCAGCATTGCCATATAGCGTAGAAGAAATCTATGGAATTCGTACATCTGGAAGATATGGGACATTGAAACAAAGTTATCATGAATTCTATCGGATATATGGAACAGATACATATGAAGATAAAGTGAGTCCGGAAATTATTATTACGGAAGACAGCAATTCAGGATATCAATTTTTTGAACATGTATGTATAGAAAATGGTTTGAAATGTGAATCTATGAATGGAAAATCAAATGTCTTTCATTATCTGAACAAACATAAAGGTGAAAAAATACTTGTCATTGCAGATGGGGCGGCATTTGGTTCCGAGATTGACAGGGTGTTGCAGGTTATCCATGGCAGAAAAAATGTGGCCTTATATTTGCCTGAATCATTTGAATGGATGATTATGGATGCCGATATTTTAAAGAATAATACAGTAAGAAGCATATTGAGTAATCCATCAGAGTATGTAGAGAGCAAGCTTTATTTCAGTTGGGAAAGGTTTTTTACAGCTATTCTGATTGAACAAACAAAAGACACCTATTTGGCATATGCAAAACGTAAATTAAATCCGGCATATTTAAGTGGAGCAATTAAAGAGTCGATTTTAAGAAAAATGAACATAATTGATCTGAATAAGAAAGATGAATAAATATTAAGAAAAAATAGAGGAATGGTTAAATGAAGGTTGTAGTAGCAATTGATTCATTTAAAGGAAGCATGACAAGCATACAGGCAGGGATGGCCTGTAAAGAAGGCATATTGGCGGCAATACCGAAAGCAGATGTGGTGGTCAGACCACTTGCAGATGGTGGCGAGGGAACTGTAACCGCTTTGGTAGAGGGCATGAATGGCACATATGAACATGTTGATGTAACAGGACCGATGGGACAAAAGGTGCACGCAACATATGGAGTACTTGAGGATGATACGGCTGTTATGGAAACGGCAGAAGCGTCGGGAATCACACTTGTTGAAGGTAAACCTGATCCGTGGAAAGCGACCTCATTGGGTGTGGGAGAGATGATATTGGATGCCGTGCACAAGGCTGTCGGAATTTCATAATCGGAATAGGCGGAAGCGCAACCACTGAGGGCGGCATAGGAATGCTGTCGGCGCTCGGCTATGAGTTTTATGATGAGGATGACAATATTCTTCCACCGGTATTTGGCTCGCTTGCAAGGGTAAAAAAGATCAAGGCTGATAAGGTTCCTTCGGAATTGAAGCAGTGTCATTTCAAAATAGCATGTGATGTTACTAATCCACTGTGCACAGAGCAGGGCTGCGTATACATTTTTGGAAAGCAAAAGGGCGTACAGGAGCATGAAAAGGCACAGATGGATAAAATGATGAGACGGTATGCGGACTGTGTTGAGGAGTATGCGGGAAAGAGCTTCAGCGAGACACCGGGAGCAGGTGCTGCGGGAGGTCTTGGCTTTGCGTTTCTTTTTGGACTTGAGAACGTGGAGCTTAAATCCGGCATAGATATAGTGCTAAACGCAATACAGCTTGACAAGGAACTGAAAAATGCCGATATCGTAGTGACCGGAGAGGGCAGGCTTGATGGACAGAGCGCCATGGGAAAGGTGCCTGTCGGAGTGGCAAAAGCAGGCAGAAAAAACGGCTGTAAAGTAATCGCACTTGCAGGGAGTGTCACTGACGATGCAGTGGCATGTAATAAAGAAGGCATAGATGCGTTTTTCCCTATTATAAGAGGGGCAACAACGCTTAACGAGGCTATGGATATCAAAAATGCTCAAAAAAATATGAAAAACACTGCAGAACAGGTTTTCAGGCTTATTGACATCAGCTCGCTTATGGAATAATATATGTTAGTAAAATTATCGTTATTGTTTATACATTATGTGACAGTAACAGATTATGCGTGGTGCAGGGGCGTGATGAGACATAAAAGCCCCGTATATCATAGAATATTTCAATAAAAAAGGAGAAAAGCAATGGCTAAGGAGAAAAAATTAGTAGAGGCCATCACTTCCATGGAGGAAGATTTCACACAATGGTATACAGACGTTGTGAAGAAAGCAGAGTTGATGGATTATTCATCTGTAAAGGGATGTATGATCTTTAAGCCAATGGTTATGCCATCTGGGAGAATATACAGAAAAATCTCGATGCAATGTTTAAAGAGACAGGTGTAGAGAATGTATACATGCCAATGTTCATTCCGGAGAGCCTGCTCCAGAAGGAAAAGGATCACGTAGAGGGCTTTGCACCTGAGGTTGCATGGGTCACACAGGGCGGACTTGAGACACTTCAGGAGAGACTTGCAGTAAGACCTACATCAGAGACACTTTTCTGCGAGCTTTTCAGCAAAACAGTACAGTCACACAGAGACCTTCCAAAGGTGTATAACCAGTGGTGCTCAGTAGTGCGCTGGGAGAAGACAACACGTCCATTCCTCCGCTCATCAGAGTTCTTATGGCAGGAGGGACATACTGTTCATGCAACAGCCGAGGAGGCAGAGGCACGTACAGTACAGATGTTAAACATCTATGCGGATTTCTGTGAGAAATACCTTGCAATCCCTATGGTAAAGGGAAGAAAGACAGACAAGGAGAAGTTCGCCGGAGCAGAGGCTACATATACAATAGAGGCTCTCATGCATGACGGAAAAGCACTCCAGTCAGGAACTTCACACAACTTTGGTGACGGCTTCCCTAAGGCGTTCGGCATCCAGTACACAGACAAGGACAATAAATTACAGTACTGTCATGAGACATCATGGGGCGTTTCAACACGTCTTATCGGAGCTATCATCATGGTTCACGGAGATGACTCAGGACTCGTGCTTCCACCAAAGATTGCACCAACACAGGTTATGGTCATTCCAATCCAGCAGCAGAAGGACGGCGTCCTTGACAAGGCATACGACCTCAAGGACAAGCTCTCAAAGGATTTCCGTGTGAAAATCGATGCAACCGACAAGACACCTGGCTGGAAGTTCGCAGCACAGGAGGTTCAGGGAATCTCAACACGTATCGAGATTGGACCAAAGGATATCGAGAAAAACCAGTGCGTTATCGTCCGCCGAGACACAAGAGAGAAAATTGTTGTCTCACTCGATGAGGTAAATGAGAAGCTCGCAGAGGTACTTGAGACAATGCAGAATGACATGCTCGAGAAGGCAAAGGCATTCCTTGCAAGCCATATAAACGATGCACACGACTACAATGAGTTCAAGGCAATCGCAGAGACAAAGCCTGGCTTTATCCGTGCTATGTGGTGTGGAGACGAGGCCTGCGAGAATAAAATCAAAGAGGACACAACAGTTACAAGCCGTTGTATGCCATTTGGTGACCAGGAGCAGATTTCCGACGTATGCGTATGCTGTGGAAAGCCGGCGCATAAGCTCGTATACTGGGGCAAGGCATATTAAAAGGAGAATCCAACGATGCGCATAGATTTACCGCAGAATGTCAACTTCATAATAGACACGCTCTACGAGCATGGCTTTGAGGCATATGCGGTAGGTGGATGCGTGCGTGACAGTCTCCTTGGCAGGACACCGCAGGACTGGGATATCACCACATCTGCAAAGCCTGCGCAGGTCAAAGCGATATTTGACCATACGATAGACACAGGTATCCAGCATGGTACAGTCACGGTCATGCTGGAGCATGTGGGCTATGAGGTCACCACCTACAGGATAGACGGAGAGTACGAGGATGCACGTCATCCAAAGGAGGTCACCTTTACCTCCAATCTGAAGCTTGATCTGGAGAGACGCGACTTCACAATCAATGCTATGGCATATAATCACAGGGCAGGGCTTGTCGATGAATTTGACGGCATAGGAGATTTAAAAGCACATGTGATCAGATGTGTGGGCTGTGCGCACGACAGGTTCAGTGAGGATGCACTCAGGATGTTTCGTGCGGTGCGATTTGCAGCCCAGCTTGGCTTTGATATAGAGGCGCAGACTAAAGCAGCCATAAAAGAGCTTGCCCCTGCATTGTCAAAGGTCAGCGCAGAGCGAATCCAGGTGGAGCTTGTGAAGCTTCTGACATCAGACCATCCGCAGATGATGAGAGATTTGTATGAGCTTGGACTCACAGCGGTATTCATGCCGGAGTTCGATGTGATGATGCAGACACCTCAGCACAATAAGCACCATATGTACAGTGTCGGTGAGCATACGCTTCATACCTTGGAGCATGTGCGAGCGGACAAAATCCTAAGGCTTACCATGCTGCTTCATGATGTGGCAAAGCCGGTGTGCATTACGACAGACGAGGAAGGCCAGAATCATTTCAAGAAGCATCCTGTTGTGGGAGCTGATATGACAAGAAAGATACTTAGGCGCCTTAAGTTTGATAACAGGACTACAGACTGTTGCTGTAAGCTCGTAAAAGAGCATGATGACCGTCCGGCCATCACAGAGCGCAATGTAAGGCGTGCCATGAGCCGCATAGGGACAGAGCTTTTTCCACTGTTATTTGAGGTGAAAAGAGCCGATACACTTGGACAGAGCATGTATAAGCGCGCAGAAAAGCTTGAATACATCGCAGAATATGAGCGTGTATACAGGAAAATCCTCGCAGACCACCAGTGTGTATCAAAAAAGGAAATGAAAATAAATGGCAGCGACCTGATTAAAATGGGAGTAGAGCCGGGACCGAAGCTTGGCGATATCCTGGACAGGCTTTATGAGCAGGTGCTTGATGACCCATCGCTCAATGAAGCACAAAAACTTAAAGAGCTTGCGAATAAAATAATAACCTCTCTCATATGATTAAAAAGCATCTGAATAGTTATGGTGCATTAATCATATGAGGGGGGATTTTTTTGTATAATCAGCCGGAAGTGGCTTTGGAAAAATATGAGCTTACAGTAAGCAGGATAATAAAGGGCAGAGGAGCGTATATATGTGACACAGGCATCGGGCAGAAGCTGCTCGTGCCGTACAGAGGGCATGAGCAAAGGGCATGCACTGCGGGATACGCTGGCATTTATCCAGAGAAACGGTATGGATGTGGAGCAGATATCACAGACAAAGGAGCAGTGTATCATATCGCGAGATAACTGTGAGGACGCATACATATTGAAGGATTACAGAGCAGGCAGAGAGTGCAGCACGGACAGCATAGATGATATGCGTGGCGGCAGCAGGGCATTAGCGCAGCTGCACAATATATTGGAAAAGTATCCTCTGCCTTCGGATATTGAGGTAGAAAGCCTGCACGAAAAAGCTCAGCGAAAATGTGCGCAGATAGTAAAGCTTAAAAACTACATACTGCGTCGCAGCAAGACAAATGCTTTCGAGCATCTGTTTTATGAATGCTATGAGAGATTCTTAGAGCAGGGGCAGAAATCGGCGGAAATATTGTGTGAGCTGGAAAATAGTAAAACGTCGGTTCCGATATACTGTCACGGAGCCTTCAACCAGCACAATGTCGTGTATACACAGTCCGGAAGATGGCTTCCTGTCAATTTCGAGACCATGCATCCGGGATATCCGGAAACTGATCTTGCGGAGTACATGCGCAAGATGCTCGAAAAAAATCACTGGGATACAGCGGTTGCAGATGCAATTCTTGACAGCTATTGCAGCGTAAGAAGTCTTGATGATACATCAATGAGACTGCTTCAAGCACTGCTTTTGTTTCCTGAAAAATTTTGTAAGCTCTGCAATCACTATAGCAGCTCGCGCAAGTCATGGGTATGCGACCGTGATGTGGATAAGCTTGCACAGCTCATACAGCTAAGCGGGGAGCGCGAGGAGTATCTGCATGCCCTGCATGCCATAGTGTAAGCAGTAATGCATATATATAGTGAATTTAATTGAAAAGTAAATGACTATACGATATATTATTATTGTAGAAAAACGTTTAAAGCCAGCTATTAAAGGAAATACAGATGAAGAAATTTAAAAGATTATTTTGCATAGTATGCATGCTTGGGCTGTCACTTGCAGCATGTGGAAAACAGGACACGGATGATGGTGTAAAAAAATTCTATAACAGCATGAATGATACGACGGAGGCCGTGGGAGAAAGCACGCAGTCCGGTTTGAAAGCTGCTGCGGAGGAAAATGGAAAGTCTGTTAAGAAAAGTTCAGATATTCTCATAGTATCTGACATAAACAGTGCCAACGAGACAATCAGGGTATACAATTACTCGACAGGAGTGCAGTATCAGTATTACTATGGGCTGACCACCGGCTTTTTCGACAAATATGGCAATCACATGTCAGTTTCAGACATACATCAGGGTGATGTGGTTGACATATCAGGGGCAGATTCAGACGGCAAGGCAAAGCGGATACAAAAATCCGATAAGGTGTGGACAAACGACGCAGTGACCAATTTTTCTGTGGATAAGAATAAGAGCGTGCTTGAAATCGGAAATAGCAGCTACAGGCTGGGGGAGCGCACCATGATATTTTCAGGCTCGGATGTCATAGATACTGACAGCCTAACGGCGCAGGATAAGCTGGCTGTTGTCGGGATTGACAAGGATATAGTGTCAATTTCTGTCACAACAGGGCACGGCACACTGCAGCTTAGCAATACATCGCTGTTTGAGGGCAGCTTTTTGCAGCTCGGAGACAGGATATTTGCAGAAATCACTAAGGATATGTCGCTTGATGTGCCGGAGGGCAGCTATACGCTCGCTGTGGCCAACAACGGCTGGGGAGGCAGCACGGATATTGAGATAAAAAGAGGCGAGACTACAAAGGTAAATTTAAATGATTTAAAGGGTGAGGGTCCTAAAAAGAGCAGCATCCTTTTCGAGGTTGACGTGCAGGGAGCAAAAATATATGTCGATGGCAGTGAAATCGACTATACGAGCCCGGTTGAGATAACATACGGAAAACACACGCTTAAGGTAACAGCCGATGGCTATGACACCTGGACGAGGACGCTTTACGTGAACTCAAAGGAGGCCACCATACAGATTACGATAAATGACGATACGGACAGCTCTGCAAACGATTCATCAGGTACCAAAACTAACAGCACTGGCAGTTCACAAGCCACCGCACAGACACCTTCCGAGACAGCCTCAGAGAGGGCTGATGAGAAGGACAATCAAAGTACATCTCAGGGCAGCACCACCGGCAGCTCGCAGAGTACAAATTCATCACGGGGAACCAACAATAAATCCTCTGACAGTTCCAAAAATAGTCTGACAAATAAGGACATATCCGATTATCTTTCAACATTAACCTCTTTATTAAGTTCAAAGTAAGGTTTTAAGAATGGTAAAAGTACATAAAAGCCTAGGAAATAGCGCATTTTCCTTGACAAACCCCATAAAAACAAGTATATATATTCTTGTAGGTAATTTGGGAATACAGCTCGAATTATATAAATTATGAAAATCCAGAGGAGGAATTTTATCATGAACAAAGCAGATTTAGTTGCAGCTATGGCAGAGAAGGCCGGAGTATCAAAGAAGGATGCAGAGGCATCTTTAAAGGCATTCACAGATGTTGTTGCAGAGGAGTTAAAGAAAGGTGAGAAGATCCAGTTAGTTGGATTCGGTACTTTCGAGGTATCTGAGAGAGCAGCAAGAACAGGAAGAAATCCACAGACTGGCGCTGAGATGACAATTGCAGCATCTAAGGCTCCTAAGTTCAAGGCTGGAAAGGCTTTAAAAGATTCTCTTAACTAATAAGTTAGACTATCACGGAGTAGAAGAATGGGTGAAGCCTTTAAGGCTCCGCCCATTTTGGCTATATCCACTGAAATCAGGGTAATGGTTATGAATTGATTTATTATAGGTAAGACACAGAGGTAACAATGAGATTAGACAAATTTTTGAAGGTATCGCGTCTGATAAAGAGACGTACAGTGGCAAATGAGGCATGTGACGCAGGCCGTGTCACAGTAAACGGCAGACCGGCAAAGGCATCTGTAAATGTCAAGGTCGGAGACATAATAGAGATAGCATTTGGACAAAAGACAGTCAAGGTTAAGGTGTTAAATCTCCTTGACACAACAAAGAAGGAAGAAGCAAAAGATCTTTTTGAGTATATATAGGTTATATTTTCATGAATCCCGGCATATATTTACATATGCGATTCCACAGATGGCATGTATATGTGCGGCTGTCTATGGAGCATATTAAAAATTATGTGAGGGACAGGAAATGGAAGAAATATCAGGCACAAAGAGTCATAAGCTTATCTTGAATAATCGCAGAACAGGCAGCTTTACAGGCATTTTGGATGTGCTCTCCTTTGATGTGGGAGAGATACTTTTGGAGACGGAGCTGGGCATGCTTGACCTAAAGGGCAAGGATCTTCACGTAAACAGCTAAACCTTGAGAAGGGAGAAGCCGATATAGAAGGTGAGATAGACATGATTACGTATCGAAGGTACCGGAGGTGACCGGAAAGAAAGATAAAATGTTTGGCAGGATATTCAGATAAGCACCTAAGGAGGAATAATGAGTAAACGTCGTGCAAAGAGAAGGGGCGGAACTTTAAGTGTTTCCATCATAGTTATAGCATTTCTTGTGGTTATGGTAGTCCAGGTTGTGCAGCTAAAGCAGAAGGAATCTACATATGCCGCACAAAAAGCGGAGCTTGAGAAGCAGTATACTAAAGAATCGGAGCGTGCTGATGAGATAGAAAGCATGCAGCAGTATATGCAGAGTGACCAGTACATAGAGGATATAGCAAAGAGCAAGCTGGGGCTTGCGTATGACAATGAAATAATCTTCAAGGAAAAGGACAAATAATTTTTGAAGATATAGTTGCGCTTTTTCGTCAAAACCTTCATTTTTGACCACATATAATCGTTGAAAAAAGATGGAGGCAAAAAGATGAGGATTGCAAATTTAAAAAAGGCTGTGTGGGGGCTTATGGCATTTGCATCCACACTGGTGTGTGTGATGGATTGTTATCCGCTGATACCTGCAGTGTATGGAGTTTATTGTCTGAGCAGTGGGCATACGATTATTTTTTACATAGGATTAATTATTGGAATGGGATACTTTATATCGATACCGTCGATATGTAAGTATCTCTTTATTATTGCGGTGATTTACTTTGGGGAAAGGCTATTTGTGAGAAAAAGCAGTAAAAACGGATGTCTGACAACAGCCGTTGTAGCAGCTTGTGCCACGGCGGTGATGAATCTGTCGGTAACATTTCTGGGAAAGCCGTATACGGATGAGATAGTGTTGTCGGTAGCAGAGAGCCTTGTTGTGTTTTCGATGGCCTTTGTGCTTTGCAGAGCATGCGAATATTTAAGGGCTCTTGAGCACAATGAAAACCCGGTCATAGCAGGACTCCTGCCCGACAGGGAGGAGGCATTTGCCACAGCAGTTTCAGGACTTTCAGGCATTATTTCGACTGCAAACGTCATGGCTGTAAAATGTACGGCAGATAAAATCCCTGATGAGAGTGAGAAAATACAGCTTGAGGTGACAGGGAGACTTTGTGCATGTTGTGAGGGCTGCAGTGTGTGCTGGACAAGCGGGACTTCGATTTCCGACAGTATAAAAATGCTTGCTGATGCAGTGCGCAAACGTATGAAAACAGAGGAAATTGTGCAAAACAGATATGTGGATGGCTGCCCGCACTATACGCGCATGGTGGAAGCCGCCACAGAGGCATTTGCCCGTATTGAGCTAAATGAAGCCTGGTACAGGCGCCTCACAGAAAACAGACGCGTCATAGCCGCACAGCTTGACGCTATGGCAGAGCTCATGGATAGCTGGTGCAGGGCTGAAAAATGTATTGATAAAAAAAGAAGGCTGCGTCTTACAAGAGTTTATGTATATACAAAAGAGGCTGGTATACAGGTGGAAAATGCCCATATTTATGAGAACGCAAGGCAGCAGGTATGTATAAAAGCAGATGTCTGCACCAGGATAGATGGCGGGATTGAAATTTCAAAGTATGTGCAGGCGGTTTCACGCGCCATGGGAGTGAAGCTCAGGCAGGCACATGGGACAGTTTCAATAATATCCGATGAGAGGACATCTATTGTGCTTTACGAGGAGAATCAGTTCTATGCACTTTCGGGGGTGGCGACCAAAAAAAAGACCGGCTCTCAGGCAAATGGCGACAGCTGCAGCATGTTTCAGCTGGATGATGGCATGTATCATGTATGTGTATCCGATGGCATGGGCTCGGGCAAGCAGGCGCAGGCCGAGAGCACACTGGTGTGGATTTGCTTGAAAAGCTTTTGGAGGCCGGCTTTAGCAGGGAAAGTGCCCTAAAGCTGATGAACTCTGCCATGGTCATATCGGCGGGCGAGGAGTCCTATTCCACGGTTGATTTTGCCACGATAGACATGTACACAGGTGAGCTTGAGCTTACCAAAACAGGCGCTGCACCGTCATTTATCAAATCAGGGAAACAAGTAAGTGTTATAGAAAATGAATCACTCCCGGCGGGGGTCGATGCCTGGCAGGAGAGCAAACATTCAAAAAATACACTTCAAAGTGGCGATTTCCTTGTCATGGTGACGGATGGTGTGCTAGAATATCTGCATGTAAAGGACAGACAGGGGAAACTTATGGATATCATCGCAGGCGTCAAAAGTGACAATGCAGGCGTGATGGCGCAGGAAATTCTGGACAGGGTGCTGCTTGACACAGGAGGATACGCCATGGATGATATGACGGTAGTTGCAATAGGAATCTGGGAAAAATAATGATTAGACGGACAAAAGATTATATTCTGGAAAACAAGATGATAAACAATCACAGCACGGTGCTTGTTGCGCTGTCGGGCGGTGCGGATTCGGTCTGCCTTCTGCTGCTGTTAAATGAGATAAAAAGACAGTGCGCAGATGAGTTGATTTTGCGCTGGAGGCAGTACATGTGGAGCACGGCATCAGAGGCGCCGAGAGCAGGCAGATGCCGGATTTGCATCAGACCTTTGCGAGAGGCTTAACATACCGTGCCATGTGCATTCTGTGGACGTACCGCAATATGCAGCAAGTCATGGACTCGGACTGGAGGAGGCCGCCAGGATATTGCGCTATGAAGCGTTTGAAAAGGAAGTCACCACTGCCTATGCAGCAGACCAAAAGCAGGGTAACAGCAGGCAGGCAGTCGTTGCAGTTGCGCACCATATGGAGGACAACGCAGAGACAGTTCTTTTTCAGATGCTTCGCGGAAGCGGAGCGAAGGGACTCGCCGGCATGCATCCGGTTTCCGTGAAGAACGGTGTCACCTATATCAGGCCGCTTTTATCAGCGACACGCGCACAGATAGAGGAATATCTAAAGGAAAACGGACAGGCTTTTGTCACCGATGCCACAAACACTGACACAGCCTACTCCAGAAATAAGCTGCGCCATGATGTGTTTCCACTGCTTTTGCAGATTAATGACAGGGCGATTGAGCATATCAATGAGAGCGCAGGACAGCTTGCGGTGATGAATGATTTTTACGAGCAGCAGCTAAAAGAGGCGTGTGACAGCATGGTTTCAAAAAAAGAAGGCAGGGTGATACTTGAAATCAGCCGTTTTGAGAGTCTGCATCCGGCATTAAAAAGCGGAGTGGCGCGCGAGTGTATACATCTGGCATCAGGGCGGCTCAAGGACATAACGAGCACACATATCGGTGCACTTGTGAAGCTTGCAGGGCAGCAGTCGGGCAGAAAAATCAATCTGCCATATGGAATTATTGCGGAAAAATCATTTGGCGAGGTGATACTCTGCGCCGGAAGGTGTGACGATGAAAAAGAAGAAATTCACATTACGCAAAAAGAGCTTGAGGCACTGAGTGCCACGGGAGCGCAAAAAAACATAAAGCTTTCGGCAGATGGCTCATATGTCACACTTTGTATACAAGATTTTAATGGTAAAATGGACGAAATTCCCAAAAAACCATATACGAAATGGTTTGATTATGATAAGATGAAGAAAGGCTTTGAAATAAGAACAAGAAAAGCCGGTGACTATATAATTGTGGATGACGAGGGCCATCATAAGAAGCTGAAGCAGGTATTTACAGGTGATAAAATTCCTGCACAGCAGAGAGCGGGGCTGTGGCTTATAGCCCATGAATCACTGGTGCATGCCATTATCGGATACAGATCCGGCTGTAGCGCACTTGTCACACCACAGACAGGAAAAGTACTTAAGATCACATTTTACGGAGGAAAACAAAATGGATTTTTCAAAAAAATATGATATTTCGGTTTACCTGACAGAGGAGCAGCTCAATAAGCGTATTGCAGAGATTGGAGCGCAAATTACAGAAAAATACAGGGGACAGTCAGTATATCTCATTTGCATACTCAAGGGCTCAATATTCTTTACCACTGAGCTTGCAAAGAGAATTGATTTGCCTATGACTATGGATTTCATGTCGGTATCCAGCTATGGCTCAGGCACAGAGTCATCAGGCAATGTCAAGATTAAAAAGGACCTTGAGCATTCTATCGAGGGAGAGAATGTCATCATCATAGAAGATATCATTGATTCGGGAAATACTCTTAGCAGGCTTTCAAAGCTCCTTGCCAAAAGAAACCCGAAGAGTCTCACAATCTGTACACTTTTGGACAAGCCTGAGCGCCGTGTGGTTGATGATGTAAATGTAGACTACGTGGGCTTTGTGATTCCTGATAAGTTTGTGGTAGGCTATGGCCTTGACTATGATCAGAGGTTCAGAAATCTGCCTTACATCGGCTTCGTCGAGGGCGAAATAAAATAAAAAGGAGAAGTAAATTGAATAAACAAAAAAGCGGTATGCGCGGAATAGGCGTATACATTATCATTGTATTTGCAGTAATCTGCATCTGGTACTGGCTGAGCGCCGGGGCTACATCAAACTCTTACACACAGAGTCAGTTCGAGAAGGATCTTGACAAGAATCAGGTGAAGAGCGTAAAGGTAGTGCAAAACAGGGAGATACCGACAGGAAGTCTGGAGGTGAAGTTCAAGGATGGCACATCAAAGGTGCTTTATGTATCAGATGTAAACAATATCGAAAAGACCATGACAAAAGCAGGGTACACCGACTATACAGTTGCGGATGTTCCGGCTGAGAGCTGGATTATGACACTGCTTCCGTATCTTTTGGTATTCGGAGCCATGTTCATACTCTTTGCAGTGATGAACAACAACGCAGCAGCACAGGGCGGCGGTGGCAAGATGATGAACTTCGGCAAGAACCGTGCGAAGCTCACCACACAGGAGGAGAACCATATCAAGTTTTCCGATGTAGCAGGCTTAAAGGAGGAAAAGGAGGAGATTGCAGAGATAGTTGATTTCCTTCGTGATCCGGGAAAATACACCAGACTTGGAGCAAGAATCCCAAAGGGTGTCCTTCTTGTAGGACCTCCGGGAACAGGTAAGACTCTCCTTGCCAAGCAGTAGCCGGAGAGGCAGGGGTACCGTTTTTCACCATTTCAGGATCTGATTTCGTGGAGATGTTCGTCGGAGTCGGAGCCTCACGAGTGAGAGATTTGTTTGAGGATGCCAAGAAAAATGCGCCTTGTATCGTATTTATCGATGAGATTGATGCAGTAGCCAGACGCCGTGGCACAGGAATGGGCGGCGGACACGACGAGCGTGAGCAGACATTGAACCAGATGCTTGTCGAGATGGATGGCTTTGGTGTCAATGAGGGCATTATCGTCATGGCAGCCACAAACCGTGTGGATATACTTGACCCTGCTATCATGCGTCCGGGACGTTTCGACAGAAAGGTTGTAGTAGGCAGACCGGATGTGGGCGGCAGAGAAGAAATTTTAGGTGTCCATGCCAAGAAAAAACCTCTTGCAGAGGATGTAGACTTAAAGCAGATTGCACAGACTACAGCAGGCTTCACAGGTGCAGACCTTGAGAATCTGATGAATGAGGCAGCAATCCGTGCAGCGGGCGAAAACAGAGAATATATCACACAGGATGATATCAGAAAATCCTTCGTCAAGGTTGGTATCGGAGCTGAGAAGAAGAGCCGTATCATCTCTGACAAGGAAAAGCGCATCACAGCCTACCACGAGGCAGGCATGCAATCCTTTTCCATCTGCTTCCGGATGTGGGACCAGTATACACAGTTTCAATTATCCCTACAGGAGCAGGCGCAGCAGGCTATACCATGCCTCTGCCTGAGAAGGATGAGATGTTCAACACAAAGGGACGTATGCTTCAGGAAATCGTAGTAGACTTAGGCGGTCGTGTCGCAGAGGAACTTGTGTTTGACGATATCACCACAGGTGCATCACAGGACATCAAGCAGGCTACAAAGCTTGCGCGCGAGATGGTTACCAAATACGGTATGTCAGACAATATCGGTCTTATCTGCTATGCCGATGATGAGGAGGAGGTCTTCATCGGACGAGACCTCGCCCATGCAAAGAACTACAGCGAGGGCATAGCATCGGCAATCGATGCCGAGGTAAAGCGCATCATCGACGAGTCGTACGACAAGGCAAAGAGCATGATAGCAGAGTACGCGATGTGCTTGACAGATGTGCAGCACTTCTTCTTGAGAAGGAGAAAATCACAAGAGATGAGTTTGAAGCACTGTTTGACGAGGACAGCAAAACAACAGTTGAACATAATGTTTAAAAAATAGCTATACTTTTGTGCAGAATGACTATATGAAAAATATTGAATATGACTAAAGAACTATACAAATTGCATAAAAACAAACCGCGATTTTTATGCAATTTGTGAACACTTATCGTTGCAATCATGATACTATAATAATCGTAAAAACCCCCCAATACATTATATAGTTTTTGCTATACCCCATAGTAAAAATACCTTCTCCTAAAAGGCAGCCGATCGTAGGCTGTCTTTTTTAATTTAAAAAAATAGTAACTATTCGAGCTCCCCCACACATATGAGCAAAATTAGCTGCGTAGCGGCGGTAAAGCACGAGTATCGTGCGGTTTTGCGAATGTGCGTGGGGTTCTGAATAGTTAAAAAATATGCTTGCATAATCACATATGTTGTGATAAACTATGCAAGTATCGTAATTGAATACATGGGCAGATTCCCGAGTGGCCAAAGGGGACAGACTGTAAATCTGCTGCAACTTGCTTCGATGGTTCGAATCCATCTCTGCCCATTAAAAAACCTCAAGTCGTATGACTTGAGGTTTTTGTGTTATTCTGAAATTATCATTTAATCGGCCTGCGCCCCGGTGGCGGTAAGCACAGACTCCCATGCCATCGTATCAGGCCAGTCCTTTGTATCAAAGCCATCACGGATACATCTGCTGTAGTAGTCCAGCTTGTTTCGTATCGGCGAATCATCTGTGAATCTTGCATCATCATAAATGCTGTTAATATAATCGTCTATCGCGGTTCCGAATATTTCAGAGCGGTCCTCTGTTGCAAAGGTCATGCCGTAGGAATCAATGAAATACCCGGATATATGGTTCGATGGATCATCCGGATTGTAGTTTGCGTAGCTATCATCATAAGAGAAGCTGTCAGGGTTAAAGCTGTTCCATTTCCCCTCAGAAAACTCGCTCTTGTCATTGTAGGTGTGTATGAATGTAAGCCTCTGGTCAATCAGATGGGAAATCTCATGGCCTACAGTGTAGCTGAAATCCCAGCTGTAGTTGCAGTTTAGAACCATCACATTGTGGTTGTTTATTATATTTACGAAGCCACTTGGCTCATTTATCATATCTGAGTGGCCTGATGAAATATCACCGCACAGATAGATTCGCATGCCTCTTACATCGCCATAACACAGCTGTGTGAAAAAGTCATCAGGGAAACAGCCAAGTATTTCCTCAAGCGAATCCAGAGCGACCGACAGCTTATCCTTGTTCTTGAATTGATGGATATCGTAGTAATCAATTCTCTTTGGCACCTCAGGCCCGAAATATATGGAAAAGCCGTATTTCTGTTCAAGGGCTGTGATACGTGCATTTATGTCGGATAAATCACCCCAGTCATATGACGCGGTGTCGGGGACCAGAGTGACCTCGTCTCCGTATGCATTGTACTCTGAATCCTTCCCGGTCTCTTCCATAGCCTCCTGATTTTCATCGGTACTGTCAGCGGGGTCTATGGCAGAATATGGGGATACATATGAGCCATCATCGCGTAAGGCCTGTAGCAGTGTATCACAGTCATTGTATGACGTGATTTCGGCTTTGCTGTCATTCTTGCCCTTGTCGAGTGACCAGATGAGAATTTCCGGGTTGCACTGCGCTGTGTACAAAAGCATCATCACACAGTTTGCATCAGGCAGATATACCGAGTTGGCAGAACAGTAGGTCTTGGTATCGGCTGCCGCAGAGTCGGATGAGCTGTCGGACATTTTGCCTGTGCTTCGTGTTGCCAGGTTGTATGAAAAGGATGAACTGACACCGGTGGCGGGTGAATATTTATAGTAACTGATGATGTTGTCCGAGGATAAATCCTGGCATCGTATGAGCATGTCACCATCCTCTGCCAGAGTCACATCCACCACATCCGGCAGTGAAAAAAAGCTGTTTTCTCCATCGGATGAATGATAGTTCCAAATATTGTTGGCCGTATCTGCTCTATTACAAAGCCCTTTGAGTCGACACATGACATGGAAAAACTTTGTCCTTCGTAGGTTGAAAGCACTGTGTTATCGTCAAGCCTTATATCAGAGACTGCATATTTGTAGGTATCGGGTGTGACACCTGACACGAGAGCGTATTTTCCGTCAGCGGAGGTGGCAATCTGTGAGGCATCATAATAATTGCCGGGATTCGGCACATCGCCATCATCAGAATCTGATGTATCGCAATTGCCATCATAGTCCTCAGGATTATATTTGCAGGTTTTTATCTCCTTTAAATCTTTATCATAGATTGTTGCCCTGCCGGCATCGGAATTGATGAGCCAGAGCCTGTCACCTTTTATCATGTAGTCATCACAGTCGGTTTTGTCGTGAGTGAGGCTTGCCGTGATTTCATTGGACCAGGGATTATATACATCAAATGAATACTTAACGGATTGATCATCGGTCTCTATGATGGAATTATTGTAGCTGCCCTGTCCTACCATAAGGATGTTATCACCAAACTGTCTTGTATCATTGTACGGCTGCCCCTCAAAGGCGACATTGTGCAGGATAGACAGGTTGCTGCTGCCTTTAACACTTGTGGCATCCTCCCAAAACGCAGGTGATTTGTGCAGAATAGCCTGCTTTTGTGCGGGACTCTTGAATAGATAAGAGACATCCGAAAAAGAACAGGCTGTCATGGAGATTGCACTGAAAAATACCAGCGAATATGTAATTAAAGTGGTTACATGTTTGCGTTTGAACAATTTTGCCTCCTTTGGAAGGTGGTATATATGCAGGCTATTCCTCAGCAGCATGTGCGGTGGAAACTCGTGCAGTAGATTCTCTTTCAATCAGCCTTGGACGTAGCTGTGTGCGGCTGATTGGAATATGGTGAATGAGCGAATTCAATATAATATATGCACAGCGGCCCAGATCATTACACTCCTGTCTGACAGTGGTAAGAGGAGGGGTAAGGGCTGCGGCAAAATTGACATCGTCAAAGCCTACCACACTTATATCATTTGGCACATTGAAGCCGTGCAGCTGGCACTCTAAGATAACACCCTTTGCTATAGTGTCGCTTCCGCAGAGGATAGCGGTGGCACCTGCTGCAATAAAATTTGAAACGTAATACTGTGCGGTTTCAGGAATATAGTAGCCGTGTCCCATGAGCTCCGGTAGATTTCAAGACCGGCATCGCGCATAGAGTTTTCAAAGGCTTCCTGACGCTGATCCGAAACCAGGGAAAAAAGAGAACCATTGATAAAGGCAATCTTTTTATGACCCAGATTGTGCAGATGCTTTACAGCCATGTCAATGCCCTCGTAGCTGTCGGTGCTACATAGGCTACATTGGGATTGTTTTCTATATAGTTATCAAACAAAACGGTAGGCATTGTAGTATTTTTGAGCTGCTGCATCCATTCATCGTGAAGAGCAAAACCTACCAGAAATGCGCCACAATAGCCATTCTTTAATATATATGTATCATATTTTTCTTCTGCCTGAAGCTGAGGTGTGACAGGGATGATGTCCACGTCCCATTTGTGCTTAAAAGCATTCTGTTTGAAACCAAGCACTACATCATATCCGAACTCATCGATAGACTCGTAGTTCATATTTTCAATAAACAGAGCCAGCTTGCGGTTTTCTACCTTTCTGGAGCGCTTTGTGCTGTAGCCCATTTCGACAGCAGTGTCTAAAACTGTCTGACGAAGCTCCTCACTTATATCGCTGGCACCATTTAATCCCTTTGAAACAGTGCTGATTGATACGCCCAGCCGGGCGGCAATATCCTTAATAGTAGCCATAGTATTTATCCTTTCTTATGTGATAATTAAATTATACATTTACTATCAGAAATAGGCAATATTTTCTGTAATAAATTTTCGAAAAAATCTTTGAAACTGTGGTAATAACTACCAAAAAATGAATGTAAATTACGTGAAAAATGGCAAAAATGAGTTTAAAACCACTAAAAAGATTGACAAATCTGACAATAGGAAATAAAATAATCTCAGATACGAAAAAAATAGAAAATTTTAGGAAAGAGGAATGGTAATTTGGAGGCCAGAGAAAATCTCAGAGGCTCCGGAATACTTCTTTCAATCTCGAGTCTGCCGTCACCATATGGTATAGGTACTCTTGGGAGAGAGGCTTACAATTTTGTTGATCTCCTTGGTGATTTGAAACAGAAGTACTGGCAGGTTCTTCCGGTTGGCCCCACCATATTTGGCGATAGTCCATATCAGCATCATCAGGCTGTGCGGGCAATATCTATTTCATAGATTTAGATAAGCTGGTAGATGAGGGGCTGTTAGAGAAGGAAGAGATCCTGGGGTATAACTGGGGCACAGACGAATCAGAAATTGATTATGCAGCATTGCATCAGAACAGATGCAAGATTTTACAAAAAGCGTTTGAAAGATTTGATACAAATGCACAAGATTTTCAGGATTTTGTAAAAAAACAGTCGGAGTGGCTTGAACAATATGCATTATTTATGACACTGAAAACCGACAATTTATACAAAAATTGGAGCGAGTGGCCAAGCGAGTATAGAAATCCGCAAACGGTTGCGCTTGAAAAGTACCAAAAAAAGAATTATAATACAATTACTTTTTGGAAGTTCTGTCAATATAAATTCTTCGAGCAATGGGAGGATTTAAAAAATTATGCTAACTCAAAAGGTGTCTACATAATAGGTGATATCTCATTCTATGTAGGATATGACAGTGTAGATGTGTGGGCAGAGAGACAACTCTTTATGATGAGCGCAAACGATACACCAGAGTATGTTGCAGCTGCCGGTCCTGATAAGTATTCAGAGAGCGGACAGGTGTGGGGCAATCCGATGTATGACTGGGATGCCATGAAGGAGGACAACTTCTCATGGTGGAGAAAGCGAATGCGTGTATGCAGAGAACTTTTTGATATTGTCAGGATTGATCATTTCGCAGGAATTGTGAAAGCATATGCGGTACCGTACGGACAGGATAAGAGCCTATCCGGGAAATGGTTCAAGGGACCGGGACGCAGGCTTGTCAATGCAATTAACGAAGAGCTTGAAGGGGTTAATGTAGTGGCTGATGATTATACATCAGCAAGCCTTTTACCGGGAGTGAAAAAGCTCCTTGCAAAATCGGGCTGGATGGGAACTAAGGTCATGATGTTCGCTTTTGATGGTGATCCGACAAACGAATATCTGCCACACAATTATACCGATTCACATGTAGTTGCATATATTGGCACACATGACAATGAGACGATAGTTGGTTCATTCAGTGACAAGACAGATTATGAGCTTGCTTATCTGTATGAGTATCTGAATATTGAAAATAAATCACAGGTTCCAAATGCTCTTATCAGGGAGCTGTATCACAGCACCGCAGAGCTGGCGATAGTCAGATGCAGGATATATTAGAGCTTGGAAATGAGGCAAGGATGAATTATCCTTCGACAGTCGGACATAACTGGAGATGGCGCATGACAAGTAAGCCACACAGATTGGACAACGAAAAGATAGCCTGGATTAGAAACATTGCGGTGGTTTACCGCAGATAATTAATTTGATATAAGTTGCACGGCAATTTATATATATACTTTTTTACATTTTATATTCAAAAAGGAGAGGAAGATATGAAGAAGAAAGTATTAGCATCTTTACTTTGCGCTTCTATGGTAGCAACAATGTTTGCTGGATGCGGAAGCAGCAACGGAGGAAATGGAACAGAGAAAGCCGACAAGAAGGCCGGCGGCAAGGAGACCATTACAGTAATGGGACCTTCAGAGGATTTAGATGATGCAAAGGGTGCTTGGCTCAAGACAGAGTGCGAGGCATTTGCTAAAGCAAATCCTGATTTCAACATCGAGTTCAAGTATGTTACATCATCTGAGAGTGATGCAAAGGACGTTGTTACAAAGGATCCTAAGGCAGCAGCTGATGTTTACATGTTTGCAAACGATCAGCTTGAGCCATTAATTAAGGCTAATGCTATTGCTAAGTTAGGTGGAGAGGCAGCAGATTATGTTAAGACATCTAACTCAGAGGCTATGGCAGCAACTGTTACATATGATGGAGACATCTACGCAGTTCCTTATACATCAAACACATGGTTCATGTACTATGACAAGAGAGTTTTCTCTGAGGATGATGTAAAGAGCCTTGATACAATGCTTACAAAGGGTAAGGTTTCATTCCCATTTGATAACGGCTGGTATCTCAATGCATTCTATGCAGCAAACGGATGTACAATCTTCGGAGACGGAACAGACAAGGCTGCCGGATATGATTTCAGCGGAGATAAGGCAGTAGCAGTTACAAACTACATCGTAGATTTATTTGCAAATCCAAACTTCGTAATGGATAACAATGAGGGATCACTTGGTCTTGCTGGACTTAAGGATGGTTCAGTAAACGCTTACTTCAATGGTAACTGGAACTATGACGCAGTTAAAGAGAATCTTGGTGAGGAGAACGTTGGTGTTGCAGCTCTTCCTACAATCAATATTGGTGGAAAAGACTGCCAGTTAAAGGCATTCTTAGGATCTAAGGCTATCGGTGTTAACCCTAACTGCAAGAACCAGGAAGTAGCAGTTAAGCTTGCAGCATTCCTTGGAAGTGAGGATGCACAGCTTGCTCACTTCAAGTTAAGAGCACAGGCTCCTGTAAACAAAGATCTTGTAACAAACGAGGAAATCGCAGCAGATCCTGTAGCAGCAGCTATGGCTAAGGTTTCATCTGATTGTTCAGTAGCACAGCCTATCATTGATATGGCAGGTTACTGGGATGCAGCTACACCATTCGGTGATGCTTTCCAGAACGGTGCAGAAGGCCAGATTACAAAGGACAATGCAGCTCAGAAGACAGAGGACTTCAATACTCAGCTTAATGATTCTCTTAAATAATTAAGTAGATCAGATTATGATTCCAAGGTTCCGGGTAGCCGGAATCTTGGAATAAATTAGTTTAAAGGAATGGCATATATAATGCATGCCAGGAGGAAAAGTATGATAGGAGCAAACAAAAAGAAAAAAGTTTCGGAATTTGCTACTCCGTATACTGTTGGCAATGCCCTCACAAAAGGCGGAGCTACAGTTAAGCTATCGGCACTCGTAATGGGTCTTGCCAATATGGCTCATAAGCAGATTATAAAGGGTCTGATTTTTCTTGCTATAGAGATTGCATATATAGCATATATGGTTAGCGCTGGTGCTTATTACATTTCCATGCTGCCTTCACTTGGCTGGAGAAAACAGGAAGAGGTATTTAATGAGCAGAAGCAGATTTATGAATATGTTGCAGGCGACCAGTCAGTATTATTACTGTTATATGGCGTCATAACAATTGCCATCACAGTATTATTTATTTACATGTGGTGCGAGAATTTAAAGAGCGGATATAAGGCAGAATGCCTTTCAAAAGCTGGAAAAGAAATCAATTCTTTTGGCAAAGATGTCAAGGATTTATTTGATAAAAACCTACATAAGACACTTATGTTTCTCCCACTTATGGGAATATTTATTTTTACAGTTTTACCATTGCTGTTCATGATTCCAATGGCTTTTACAAACTATTCAGTAAAGGGTGATCATCTGGTATTGTTCGACTGGACAGGCTTTGCCTCATTCGGACAGGTGCTTGGACTTGGTGGTAAGCTTGGTAAGATATTCTGGAGAGTACTCGGATGGACAATCTGCTGGGCTGTATTTGCAACCTTCCTTTGTAACTTCCTTGGACTCCTTCTTGCTATCGTTATCAATCGTAAAGAGACACATTGCAAGGCATTCTGGCGTACATGCTTTGTTATCTCAATTGCGGTACCGCAGTTCGTATCACTCCTTGTAATGAGACAGATGTTCCAGCCACAGGGTGCTGTTAATAACCTGCTTTTGGAGTGGGGCTGGATTGATAACCCGCTTCCATTCTGGACCAACACTATGTGGGCGAGAGTTTCTGTTATTCTCATCAACTGCTGGGTAGGTATTCCGTATACCATGCTTCAGGTTACAGGTGTATTACAGAATGTGCCTTCAGAGCTTTATGAGGCTGCAAAGATTGATGGTGCAAACGCAGCACAGATCTTCTTTAAGATCACACTCCCATATATCATGTTTATCATGGGACCATATATCATCACACAGTTTACCGGAAATATCAACAACTTCAACGTTATCTACCTGTTATCAGCAGGAAAGCCTACACCTGTCGGAGACAGTGCAGGAAAGACGGACCTTCTGGTTACGTGGTTGTACAAGCTGACTATTGATAATCAGGAGTACAATATCGGTGCCGTTATCGGTATCCTCACATTCGTTGTACTTTCTATCGTAGCGCTTGTTACATACAGAAATACAAAATCATACAAGGATGAGGAGGGATTCATGTAATGAGTAGTGTAGCAAAAGCAAAAAGACCTATGTCTGCCGGACGTGCTAAGAAAGTAGCAAAGAATTCCCTTGTTCATATCATTCTTGGAATACTTGCTGTAGTATGGCTGTTCCCAATTTTCTGGATTATTATGACAAGCTTTAGAGCTGAGAGTGGTGCTTATACAAAGTACTTCTTCCCACATGGCCTTACATTTAGCAACTATACAAGGCTGTTCACAGAGACTACACTGTTGAATTTCCCGAGAGCATTTTTTAATACACTGTTTATTTCAGTGTTCTCATGTATCATTTCAACAGTATTTGTACTTTCTGTTGCGTATTGTATGTCACGACTGAGATTTAAGATGCGTAAGCCTTTCATGAATCTGGCTATGATTCTTGGATTGTTCCCAGCCTTCATGTCAATGGTTGCCGTATACTTTATCTTAAAGGCTATCGGACTTACAGAGGGCAGTATGCTTCGAATTTCATTGATTCTGATTTACTCAGCAGGAGCAGGAACAGGCTTCTATATCGCAAAGGGATTCTTTGATACTGTGCCTAAGTCTCTTACTGAGGCGGCTATCCTTGACGGATGTACACAGTTCCAGGTATTTTACAAGGTTATCCTGCCACTCAGTAAGCCAATCGTAGTATATACAGTACTTACAGCATTCCTCGCGCCATGGCTTGATTTCGTATTTGTAAAGGTTATCGTTGGTCCAAACGACAAGTATTGGACAGTATCTCTTCTCCTTTACAACATGCTTGAGAAAGAGTTTATAAACGGATGGTTCACAAGATGGGCTGCTGCTGCAGTTGTTGTATCAATACCTATCTCAATACTTTTCATCATCATGCAGAGATTCTACGTGGATGGACTTACAGGAGCTGTCAAAGGCTAATTTGGTTTTATTTAGGCCGCTGCACTTTTGTGCGGCGGCTTTTGGTTTATATTGGGTTGTGGCAAACTTTGGGGGTGTGTGGCAAACTTAGCACTTTCAGGTTGTGTGGTGCCGGTGTGGCACACAGTGCTAAGTTTGTTGCTACTTTGTGGAAGATGTGAGAATATGTGTAGTGATTTTGTAGATACAAATTTGCTCAGAATTTAGTTAAGAAAAGGAGTGCGTATGATTAATAATAAAATAGGCGGCCGCAATATGGTCGGCAGGGCTGTGAATAGATTGGCGGGCAGGTTGACTGCTGTGGCATTGACGGCAGCTATGGCGGTGTCGATGCTTGCGGGATGTGCTGCGGGTGGAAAGAATACCGAGACGGCAGCAAAGAAGGAGTACAAGCCTTCTGCTATGGAGCAGATGAATGCGAAAAATGATCCTAATGTGATTCAGGACAATTACAGGACCTGCTATGAGGTGTTTGTATACAGTTTTTTTGACAGTGACGGTGATGGCATTGGGGATTTAAAGGGACTTACAGAGAAGCTTGACTATATCGAGGGACTTGGCTGCAATGAAATCTGGATGATGCCTATTATGCCTTCTCCTTCATACCACAAGTATGATATTACGGATTATATGAATATTGACAAGCAGTATGGTACTCTGGATGATTTTGATGCGCTTATTACGGAGTGTCACAAGCGAAACATCAATGTGATTATTGACTTTGTAATAAATCACACATCTAACGAGCATCCGTGGTTTAAGGCGGCTGCTGATTATATCAAGTCGCTTCCTGATGGGGCAGAGCCGGATTCTTCGGAATGTCCTTATGTTGATTACTATAATTTTAGCAAAACCAATACCGGAGGCTACAACCAGCTGCCGGGCACGAATTGGTATTACGAGTCACAGTTTGTAGACAGCATGCCTGACCTTAACCTGCAGAGCGAAGCTGTAAGAGGGGAGATTGACAAGGTTACATCCTTCTGGCTTGACCGCGGCGTAGATGGCTTTAGACTGGATGCTGTGATTTATTACAATAATAATAACCAGACCGAGACTATAGATGACCTCACATGGCTTGTAAACAATGTGAAGAGCAAAAAGGCCGATGCTTATATGGTTGGTGAGGGCTGGACTACATACAGAGAGTATGCGAAGTACTATAAGAGTGGAATTGACAGTATGTTCAACTTTGATTTTTCACAGCAGGATGGATATATTGGAAAGGTGTTAAATGGTGCAGCAAATCATGGTGCCAGCACATACGGCAATGCTTTGGTTGATGTGGAAAATGAGATAAAGAAGTATACAGACTCATACATTGATGCACCGTTCTATACAAATCATGATATGGGACGCAGCGCAGGATATTACAACGGAGATAATGCCGAGGAGAAAACCAAGATGGCGCAGGCATGAATCTTCTTATGCCCGGAAATGCTTTTTTGTATTATGGAGAGGAAATCGGCATGAGAGGCACAGCCAATGATGAGACGAAACGTCTTGCCATGAGATGGAGCGGGGATTCAAAAGCTAAGGGAATGTGTGTGGGACCTCAGAATGCAGAAGAAACCGAGCAGACATATGATACCCTGGATAAACAGATGGAGAATCCATACTCTATTTACAACTTTGTGAAGCAGACAATATCAATAAGAAATGCTTTCCCGGAGATAGCACGAGGTACAAATACCTTTGAAAAAGATCTGTCAAATGATAATGTGTGTATATTCACAAGAGAGTACAATGGTGAGAAAGCAGTGCTTATATTTAATCCATCAAAGGATGAAGCAAGTGTGGATGTGTCATCGCTTGGAGTAAATGATGCTGTTGCAATGCTTCAGACTACAAAGAAAGCACCATCATATAAGGATGGAACGGCAAAGCTGCCGGCGTATTCGGTGCTTGTTTTGAAGTAAAAAATAGTTGATGAGAATAAAAATTTAATAGTTTAAAGGAATTTGAAGAAGAAATATGAAAAACCGCCCGACTGGGCGGTTTTTCAGCTATACCATTTCTTTAAGCATATCCACGATCACTTCTCTGCAATGAGCTCCGAGATGCTTTTGTTCCTCTTTACTGAGTGATGCCGGATCAATAGGAGTGCCGTATCGGATAACCACATGCCTCTTTTTGACCCATGGAAGGTGATCCTCGAATATTTCATTTGTTCCCATGATTGCCATTGGCACTATCTTGCATTTGCTCTTTGTGGCAATCTTGAAAGTACCTTCTTTGAAAGACTGTACATCTGTCAGGTCATCTTTGTTTTTGCAGCGTGTGCCCTCAGGAAATACACATATGCTGATGCCGGATTTGACCTGATCTATGGCTGCAAGCACGACCTTTAGTCCCTGCTTGATGTCATCGCGGTCCAAAAACAGGCAGTGCAGGCGCTTCATCCAAAGACCCAGCACCGGTATTTTTGTGATGCTCTGCTTTGAGATGTAGCCGGTCAGGCGTGGACATCTGGAGTAGGTGATTATGATGTCAAAGAAACTACGGTGATTTCCTATATATAGTACAGCCTCGTCCTTTGGCACATTTTCCTCCCCTATAAATTCAATGTCTGCTCCGCTTAGGAATATGATGACACGGAAAGCCCACTGTACCAGGCGAAGCTGTGCCATATCGGCCATGCCGGGGCAAATTTGTGTATTATCCACATGGCTCCGAGCACCGGAAGACCGAGCAACAGATAGAAAAATACGAATATTACGATTAAAACTGAACGCATATTTGACCTCTCTTTTTCATACTCTATATAAATTGTAGTTCAATATTTGATATTATATCATATCATAAGCGATATGATAAGAAAGAGAGGAAAAAATGTCAGAAAAATTGAGAAAAATTCTGGTGATGGCTGCAGGTGTGCTTGTTATATTGGAAACGACAGTGATTTCGGGCTGTCGCGCAAATATTTCAGGCACGGAGAGTGACAGGATGGTTGAGTACACGGTGATCTGCGGGGATGAAATCCCGGAGGAGTTTAAAAAGCAGATAAATGAAAACAAGGCAAAGGCGATGAAGCTGACGTACAAGGATGATGAATATTTATACATAGCGGAAGGCTTTGGCACAAAGGAGACAGGTGGCTACAGTATTACGGTTAACCAGTTTTATGTTAAGGATAAGGCAATGTATTTTGATACGCGTCTGATAGCCCCGGATAAGGGCGAGAAGGTCAGCAATCAGGCGAGTTATCCGTATATAGTAATAAAGACGGAATTGAGTGAAATGCCTGTTGTGTTTGAGTGAAAATTTCGTAAATTGTGTTAAAAGTTGCGAAAAAACTGACAATCAGTACTAATGCCCTATTGCTATCACTGCGATACTTTGCTATAGTAAAGTTACTAGATATTGTGGTGACATATTTATATATTCAAATATATTGATTGATATAATTGTTGATTAATTTGACCTGTTTTATATTTATACAGAGATTGATTTCATATATATGACACCGTCGTTACAATACTGGTTACCATGAGGACTATAGTTATGTGCCAGTGGGCATATCCACAATAAGGAGGCTTAAAATGGAACAGACAGAAATTAGAAAAGTCAGAGCATCGATTCACCAGCAGTGTGGCAACAGGGTAAAAATCCAGCAGGATCTTGGCCGCAACAAGGTTGACATTCAGGAGGGTGTTATTCAGCAGGCATACCCAAGTGTGTTTACGGTTCTGATAGATGATGAGTTTGAGCAGAATCCGCCACAGCTCTTATCTTTCACCTACACTGATGTGATTACAAAAGATATAAGGATGCAGCTTTGCTAGTATCATGAAGTAAAGATGTTACATCTTTATTATAATGATCATGAATTTAAATATTTGCATCTGCATAAAGTTACTCCATCTTGAATATGTATTTTATATACATATTTGAAGTGGGGTATTTTTTATGGAATTAATTACACAAAAAATCAGACAATGCATAGAAAAGGTAAAGGATATGTCGCAGGTTGCTTCGACAGGGATTATGTCATAAAGGACAACAAGCCTGATGTTGCCAAAGTGGTTTGTCAGAACGGGCAGGTAAAGCTTGACGAGATAAAAGCGTCAGGCGAGAATATCTGGCTGAGTGGAAGCATTGAATTTGAAGTGCTGTATACGAGAGAAGAAGTTTTTGAAGGCGATGAGCCGGAGGAAAATATCGGCGGAAACAGAGTGGAGCATATAAAGGATGCAATACCGTTTCAGGAGAAGCTTGTGCTTCAAGGAGTCTGCGAGAAGGATACGGTTCGTGTGTATACCGGGCTTGATGAGCTTACGGTTGGAGTTATCAATTCGCGAAAGCTATCGGTCAGAGGCATTATAAGCGTGGAGCTTTATGGAGAGAGGGAAGAAAATCTTGAGGTTGCACAAAGGATTGATGACAAGGACGTGGAGCAGCTTATGGGGCAGATGAAGGTGCTTAAGCTTGACAGTGTTGTAAGGGATATTGTCAGAATTAAAAATGTCGTCACTTTGCCAAAGACCAAGCCGAATATATGCAAGCTCATATCAAGTCTTGTTGATATGAGAAATCTGGAGTATACATACGAGCGTGACCATATCACACTGACAGGCGAGTGCCATGCGTGTATAGTGTATCTGAGTGAAGAACAGGAAATTTGCTGCTTTGAGGTGCAGGAGGGGTTTTCAAATGAAATACGCTGCGAGGGTGATAATGCCGGAAATATTGCCTGGCTTCGCACACAGCCTGCCATGCATCAGGTTGAGGCGGAAAATGATTATGACGGAGAGCTCAGGCAGCTTTCGATTGAGGCAGCGCTTGCGGTGGATGGAAAGGTCTGGAGTGAGGAAACAGTAGAGGTGCTCAATGACATGTACAGCGTATCATGTCCGGTAAAACCTGTGTTTGAAAAGATGAAGGTATGCAGCCTTCTTATGAAAAATGACACAAAATGCCGTATTTTGGAGCAGTTGTACAGAGAAAACAGCAAAAAGAGAATTTTAAGAATCTGCGGTACAAAGACGCAGGCCGCTATTGCACAGATAAAAAATGCAGACACAGGAATTATTGTGTCAGGTGTATTGCAGGTGAACTGTGTGAATATTGTGGAGGACGATGGCTGTCCGATAGAGATGCATACAGACTCTGTGCCGTTTGAACAGTTTGTTGAGATACCCGGCATGGATGCCAACACCTGCTGCGAGGTAAATCTGCAGGTAGACCAGGTGCAGGTCAATCTACTCGACAACAGCGAATATGAAATTAAGGGTGTTGTCAGCATAAACGCTATTGCCCTGCAGCAGGATGAAGTGTCAGTCATAACATCGGTGGAGCAGGAAAAAATAGCGTCTGATACAGAAGAGGAAGCAGCTCTGGTTGGCTATATAGTGCAGAAGGATGATAAAATGTGGGACATTGCAAAAAGATACCGCACCACTGTTGAAAACATAATGGAAATAAACGCTCTGACCTCAGATAGCATCAAACCTGATGATAGACTTATAATAGCGCGTATGTGAATCATAAATTAGGGGCAAGATACCTTTTGACTTTTTAATCATATCATTATATAAAATGTGGAAAATTCTGTAAATTTACAAAAAGATGTGGAAAAAAGATTCATTTTGTGCGATAATATATCCGAATGTATATTGAACGTAAATTGTGGAAGGAAAGGTCAATCTGACCGTCGTATTACAGGAGGAATAAAATGAATCAGAAATGGACACGTGCTATATGTACTGTGTTAACATCGGCACTCGTTTTTACAGGACCGGCAGTAGAGGGCACTACATTTAGCGGATACATAAACAGTGGACTTGAGAAGGTATATGCCAAGACACAGAAGCAGAAGGATGCAGAGAAGAAGAAGTCACAGGCTGAGCAGGATCTCAAGGATAAGAAGAATGAGATTAATGGTTTAAAGGATCAGCAGCAGACTACTGCTGATGATATAAAGAATAAATCCGCAAAGCTTGATGAGATTCTTGCAGCACAAAAGAAGCTTCAGACAGATATCACAAGCAAACAGGCAGAGATAGAGCAGAATCAGAAGGATCTTGCAGCAGCTCAGGAAAAGCAGCAGGAGCAGTATGACGCCATGAAGAAGCGTATACAGTTCATGTATGAAAACAGCGCTGAGGACAATATCTGGACAGCAATTATTGAGTCAAATGGTATCACAGATATGCTCAATCGTATAGAGTACGTGTCAGATGTATATGATTCGGATCGTGCTCTTATGGATTCTTATCAGGCAGCAGTTGAGCAGGTGAAGGAGATTGGTACTAAGCTTGACAAAGACATGAATGAGCTCACAGCCATGCAGGATGACTATGAGAAGCAGCAGGCAGATGTCGAGGCGGCTATAGTAGCTCTTGAAAACCAGAAGGAGCAGTATGCAAGCCAGATAGCTCAGGCACAGCAGCAGGCAGATAATTATCAGAATATCATTACGGCACAGGGCAAAATCATTCAGGAGCAGGAAGCAGCGGCCGCAGCTGCAGCAGCTGCCGCTGCCAGAGCGAACAGCTCATCAAGCAGTCCAAGCTATGATGGTGGTGGAGCCGGTAAGGGCGGAAGTATTGCCAGTGACTATGCAGCAGGCGGTGGAAAGAACCCGGGTGCTTCAACAGGAGTTTCAGGAAGCTCTGTAGTATCATACGCTATGCAGTTTGTGGGCAATCCATATGTATGGGCTGGAAACAGTCTTACAAACGGTGTAGACTGTTCAGGCTTTGTACATGAGGTATATGCACATTTTGGTATCAGCACACCGAGATATTCACAGGCATTTAAGTCTGTGGGACAGGCCGTATCCTTCGATAATATACAGCCGGGAGACGTAGTGGTATATCCGGGACATGTAGCTATATATGCAGGTGGTGGTGTTATAGTGGAGGCACAGTCCACAAAGGCAGGAATCACAGCAAACAGGAGCGTACAGTGTCATACAATACTTGCTATACGGCGTCTTGTATAGGATGGTTAGGAGCCGATAAGTATATTTATTATACTTACCGGCTCTTTTTTTTATCACAAAGAGCTGAATGGTTACCAATAAAGTAAGGGGCGTAAGACGCGGACATGCCTCCAGATGCAAGGGGCTCTCAATAAGCGACTAGCGGAGCTGTTTAGAGTCTGTAGAATTATGCACATGGAACACAGAAATGTCCTGCCATGGACGGCAGGGCAAGGTGTTATGCGCCATGGACGGCGCATAAAAGCCGGTTTCGTCGAGCATAGAAAACCATACAGGCATAATTCGTACAGCCTCTTGACAGCATAGCGTTAGCGCATTGAGAGCCCCTTGCATCTGGAGGCATGTCCGTGTCTTACGCCACGAACCAATGTTAGTAACCGGCAACAAACTCATTGTAATAAATAATAGCAATTTCCAACCATAAGGTGTATTATAGAGATAGACGGCACCAATTCGCACAAAACGAACTAGCAAGCCTGTAAATAAAGTAAGAAAAGCAGGAGGAACAAGCCATGCAGATGGAACAATTACAAAAAGACATGATTGCAGCAATGAAAGCAAGAGACAAGGTAAGAAAGGATGCTATATCCTCACTTGTATCGGCAGCCAAAAAGGCGGCAATAGATGAGGGCTGCAGAGACAATATACCGGAGGAGCTTGTCAACAAAGTCATCCTTAAGGAAATGAAATCCGTGAAGGAGCAGATTGACACATGCCCTGCCACAAGAACAGATCTGCTTGATGAGTACAATACCAGATATGCAATCTTTGAGGAGTACGCTCCTGCAATGATGTCGGCAGAAGAGGTAGAAAAGGAGCTCACAGAGCAGTTTTCGGATGTAATTGCAACAGGAAACAAAGGACAGATAATGAAGGCAGTCATGCCGCATTTCAAGGGCAAGGCTGACGGAAAGGTCATAAATCAGGTGGTTGCAAAGCTTTGCGCAAAATAAGAAAACACATAACAACAATCATACTTGCAGTGCTGGCTGTCATAGCCGGCGTGTATGCATATAATTATCATGATATGAAGCAGAATATTGTATACAATGAGCATCTGGAAGACGTGGCTGTTACCGTGAATGGGAAAGAGCTGACATTGCGCGATATGGCATTTTATGTGGCATATGAGGAGATGAATGTCGAGAAGCAGGCTCTTGTGTATGATTCCGATAATCCAAACAAGTATTGGAATATCCACACAAACGGTGAATTTGTCCGTGTTGCAGCGCGCAAAGCAGCTATGTCCATGGCCATTCACGATGAGATTTTTTATGAGATGGCCAAAAAAGAGAGCATTACACTTACTGACGACGAGAAAGCAGCTTTGAAAAATTCCGAGAAGGACTTCTGGTATGATTTGTCTGATATAGATGGTGCAAAGAAGCTTGGAGTCGAAAAAAAGGATATTTATTCGTCCATGGAAAAGTCTGCAATAGCCCGGAAATATCAGGAAATATATGCAGGGCTTGACAATGCCGATATAACGGATTATGATTTCTCGGGAGGCAGATATGAGAAGCTGCTGGAGAAAAATAACTATAAAATAAAAGAAAAAGTGTGGAAAAGAGTCGATATGGGAAACGTTACTCTTGATCACTAGAAAGAAGATTTTATGTCAACAAAAATTGGAAGAAATGACCCTTGCTGGTGTGGCAGCGGAAAGAAATATAAGACCTGTCATGCGGCATTTGATATGAAGCTTGAAAAGCTTGCTGAGGCACATCATAAGATACCGAGCCATTCAATCATTAAGACACCTGACCAGATAGCGGGAATCAAGGAGAGCGCCAAGATAAATGTCGCAGTGCTCGACTACATAGGAGAGCATATCCACGAGGGTATGAACACAGCAGAGATTGATAAAATAGTCTATGATATGACCACCAGCATGGGCGGCATCCCTGCACCGCTCAATTATGAGGGTTATCCTTACAGCGTATGTACATCGGTAAATGAGCAGGTTTGTCACGGATTTCCTTCAAAGGACGTCATCTTAAAGGATGGTGACATCATAAATGTAGACTGTTCTACAATTTTAAACGGATATTTTTCGGATTCATCAAGAATGTACTGTATCGGAAATGTAAGCCCTGAGAAGAAAAAGCTCGTTGAAGTCACAAAGGAGTGTGTGGAGCTTGGACTCAAAGAGGTAAAGCCGTGGGGCTTCCTCGGAGATATGGGACAGGCGGTGCACGACCATGCATTTGCAAACGGTTACACAGTAGTGCGTGAAATCGGTGGACACGGAGTGGGACTTGAATTTCACGAGGATCCATGGGTAGGCTACAACACCAAGCGCGGCACCGACATGGTCATGGCACCCGGCATGATATTTACCATCGAGCCAATGGTCAACATGGGCAAGGCCGATATCTACGTAGATGACAAGAACAACTGGGAAGTATACACCGATGACGGACTTCCATCAGCCCAGTGGGAAATCATGGTACTCGTCACAGAGGATGGCCATGAGGTACTGAGCTGGTAAAACGGTAAGTATTACGAGAGTGCCTTTATAAAAGGATATTATTTCATAGGTGATAACATTATGAAGGGCGTGTGAAAAACGAAGTGTTTTTCACACGCCCTTTTATATAACAATAAGATAAGCAACTTGATGGTTAAGCCCTGTCCGGGCGCAGAAACGCCCTCTCGGAAGCGTTAGCTTCGGGAGAGCATTTCTGCATCCACGGACATGGCTTATAAACTCATAGTAGATGCTTCGCATAAGTACTCTAAATTTACCGGAGAGTATGCAGTGTGTTCCGAAGAAAAATATAACTGCCACGGCGTTCCATAAAATGTGGATGCGACAATTCATAGCAAACTATCAATAAACTATCCGCAAATGATGCCGTGGCTGATTTTATATTTTTCTGAGGAATATACTGCATGCTAGGCCGGTCTTCACAGCCTGAATATGCGAAGCACCATGATAGCGAAGCCCCTATAAACTTGTATTCACCCCATTTATGGTCGCATTCTCATTCTCCCTCATAGGAATGACGAGACACTTCTCCCCATTGATGACCTGCGCATGAATCTGTGAAGCCTTCTCCGGCTTTACATGAAGCACCACATCATAGGTCTTAATTTGGGCAGTGTAATTATCAATCTCTTCCTGCTTCTCAAGAAGCTGTGAAGTGCGCTCCTCAATCTGATTATTTTTCTCCTGGATAACAGAATCCTTCTCCTCAAGCTGCGCATTTTTCTCATTGAGCTCGAGAGTTAAATCGCCGACCTGGCTCTCAAGAGCAAGCTTTTCCACGCGGATTTCATTAGCTGCAAGAGCCTTTGAATCAATGACATTGGCTGCGATAGGCGGCTTGTCACCGAAGGCCTCATTGACGGATTTTTCAATGCGTGAAATCTTTTCCTCAGAGACATGGCAGTCACTAAGCACCTTGTTCATAGCCTCGCTGTCGAGAATGAACGGATCATCGTCATCATCGTGAGTCTCAGCGTAGTCATCGGCCATCTCGGACAGATTCTGCTGGATATCAAGCAGCTTGTCATCAGTACTCTCGTCCTCAGCACCTAGCACGTTTCTGACGATTGAATGAAAAGCCATCTTCTGCTCAGTAGCTGTGCGCTCCACACCGCAGCCGAGACCGTTTGTCATAAACTCAGAGTGCGGCTCCTTGGTATTTTTCGTATAGAAAAGAGTAGAGTGTATGTCAGTGCTCCTATCATTGAAGGCAGGGAATAAAAAGCCTGTCTCAGGGGCGCCGACTACCCAGTCCCTTATGCGGGCTCCGATACGCTGCTCCTTTTCCAGATAGCCAAGGCCCGGCTTTGAAAGTGTGACAGGCAGATGGCGCAGAGCATGTATTTGTACACCTCCTCGGACTCATCCACGTTGATGTTGTCCTTTGTGCGTGTCATGACATCGTAGCTGTCGAGATACAAAAGAATCAGATAGTTCCCGGCCTCATCGTAGGTGTCGATGACCAGGTCATAGTATGTATCGAGCAGAGTCTCATCATTAAGCTGCTGTCGCGAAGTGCCATGAGAATCTGCTGGCGGCCTCCGACCTCTTCCTCCTCAAGCGGAAACTGCAGATTGAGCAGGTTGTTTCCGAGAGTGCCGGAAAGCACTTTGTTTGAAATCTCCAGATATTTGTAGTATTCATCCTCCTCCAGAGTGAGAAATTTGCCACCGAATTTGCAGACCTTTTCATGGTTGCAGTCCACGTAGCAGCCGACCAGACGACTGAAGGTTGCCTGGTCTTTTTTTAATCTTCGTTTTAGTTCCAATACTTCTTTTTTGTTCATATTATCCTCGCATTATTTTCATACCATTCAAAAATTTCCGTAATCACATTATATGTATGGAATAAATATTTGTCAATTAAGCGGAGCCTTTTATGTCCCGCTGTCAATCAAGAAAAAAGATGACAGAGCAACCACAAAATGCTATAATTTAGGAAATCGACGGATTATGATATAAAGGCTGACACAGAGACATCCACAGGTGTCTCTGTTCTTGGATTGAGGCATAAATGGAGCAGAAAATGACAAACAATCACATTACAATAGGCATTCTCGCACATGTAGATGCGGGAAAGACAACCCTGTCTGAGGCCATGCTTTACAGCACCGGGAAGATTCGTTCACTCGGGCGCGTGGACCATCAGGACGCATATTTGGATAACGATGCGCAGGAGCGAGAGCGTGGAATAACCATTTTTTCAAAGCAGGCAAGGCTTGATATTTCGCGTGGCACAAATGCGGCAGATACAGCAGATGTAGCACGTACAGCAGATGTAGCACGTACGGCAGATACAGCTCGTACATGGCATGTAGTCATGCTTGATACACCGGGGCATGTGGATTTTTCGGCAGAGATGGAGCGCACCCTTCAGGTGCTCGACTATGCAATACTTGTAATCAGCGCAACTGATGGAGTGCAGGGGCACACGCGCACACTGTGGAGACTTTTAAAGCACTATAACGTGCCGACATTTATTTTTGTAAACAAGATGGATATGCAGGGCACGGATGCGGAGAAAGTGCAGGCAGAGCTAAGGAGCGAGCTGAGTGATGGCTGCGTGGATTTTTCTTCACAGGATTTATTTGAGGAGCTTGCCATGTGCAGCGAGCCTCTTTTAGATGAATTTATGGAATCGGGAGAGCTTGCGGATGCACATATTGCGCAGGCGGTGGCTCAAAGGGAGGTGTTCCCCTGCTTTTACGGCTCGGCACTTAAGCTCGACAGATGGATACGCTGATTCAGGGACTTTCGAGGTTTATGTGTGAAAGAAATTACCCTGACGAATTTTCTGCCGCGTATACAAGATAGGCAGGGATGACAGAGGCAGCAGGCTGACATTTTTAAAGGTTACCGGAGGCTGTCTTAGGGTCAGGGACAAAATAGAGTACAAAGCGCATGGCGGTGACGAGGCGAAAGACTTTTGATTGAGAAAATCGATCAGATAAGAAGTATTCCGGCGAAAAATATGAGATAGCTGATGTGGCAGAGGCGGGGAGATAGTTGCTGTCACAGGTCTTAGCTCTACATTTCCGGGGCAGGGGCTCGGGGTTGAGCAGCAGTCCAATATGCCAATCCTTGAACCGGTACTAAACTATAGGATGATTCTGCCGGATGATGTAAATCCGGCGGCATTTATGGAAAAGCTAAAGCAGCTTGAGGAGGAAGACCCACAGCTTTACATAGTGTGGGTGGAGGAGTTTAAGGAAATCCATGTGCAGCTCATGGGACAGGTGCAGATGGAGGTGCTTGTGCGTCTCATAAAGGACAGGTTTGGTGTTGTTGTCACGTTTGGACCGGGAAGCATTGTATATAAGGAAACGATAGCAAGGGCTGTCGAGGGAGTTGGACACTTTGAGCCGTTGCGCCACTATGCAGAGGTGCATCTGCTTTTGTCGCCGGCGGAGCGTGGCAGCGGAATCACGGTTACATCCACCTGCAGTGAGGATGTGCTCGACAAAAACTGGCAGCGCTCATAGCCACACACGTTGAGGAAAAGGAGCACAGGGGTGTGCTCACAGGCTCAGCGCTTACCGATGTGAAGGTCACTATTCTTACAGGAAGAGCACATGTAAAGCACACGGAGGGAGGCGATTTCCGCCAGGCTACATACAGAGCAATCCGCCAGGGGCTTAAATCCACAGAGAGCGTGCTGCTTGAGCCATACTACAGCTTTATCCTACAGGTGCCGATGGAGTATGTCGGCCGTGCAATGACAGATCTGGAGCAGAGATTTGCAAGAGCCGAGAGCCCGCAGTTTGCCACAACCGCTGCGAGGGAGATGGCAACAATTACAGGAAAGGCACCGGTTGCGACAATGCAGGATTATGTGAGTCTGGTGCATGCGTATACAAAGGGGCTCGGGCACCTGACACTGGAGCTGTGGGGTTATGATGAGTGTCACAATCCTGCGGAGGTGATTGCGCAGATGCACTATGACAGCGAGGAGGATTTCCGCAATCCGACAGGCTCGGTATTTTGTGCGCACGGCTCAGGCTACGTGGTGCCGTGGGATGAGGTCCCGGAGCATATGCACCTGCCGTATGTCTACCACGGAGATGAGTCTGAGGAGGCACTTGCAGCGAGTGCCCGCACGCAGAATGCATTTTCAGCGGAGGATGCACAGGCGCTTGCCGGAAACCGCCGCAGGACGAGCTTTGAGAAAGCTGTTTCAGGTATGTCATCAGTGGAGCTTGATGCGCAGCTTGCAGATGTTTATGCCAGGGAGTTTGGCATGGGCAAAAACGATATTGCAGAGGATCAGAGGCGCAAATGGTCAGGTAAAAAGAAAAATGAGTATGAAGGTCTAAGTGGTAAACCGCGCACCGTAAAGCATGATAAGCACGGCAATCCGATTTATCCGAAGAAATCCCAGGGGGAAGAGTACCTGATAGTTGACGGATATAATATAATATTTGCATGGGAGGATTTAAAGGAGCTCTCGCGCATAAACATTGATTCGGCGAGAGATGCGCTGAAGGATGTTTTATCGGATTATCAGGGCTATAAGGCTGTCATCTGCTGCTGGTGTTTGATGCGTACAAGGTGAAGGCAATGCCGGAAAGAGAGAGACCTTCCACAACATAGAGGTTGTGTATACAAAGCAGGACGAGACAGCCGATGCATTTATCGAAAAGACTGTGTTTGGCATACGTGACAGGTACAAGGTAACAGTGGCAACCTCTGACGGACTGGAGCAGCAGACGGTCATGAGCCTGGGGGCACTGCGAATGTCAGCCCGCGAGCTTAAGGAGCATATTGATATGACGAAGCGTGCCGGGATGGAGGCATTCATATCACGATAAACGGTCGTAAATGGTAACAATATGTGTATAAAGAGATGTTTATAAAGACATTTGTATGTCATAAGCAGAGATATTATAATAGTAAACATGCAAGAACATCAGAGATAAGGAGACAAGAAAATGGTAGTAAACGAAAGCATGTACCAGCTCGGAAGCGTGCGCTCAGCAATCAGGGAGCTTTTCGAGTATGGTAAAAAAAGAGCAGCAATTGTAGGTAAGGAAAATGTATATGATTTCTCAATAGGAAACCCGAGCATACCGGCTCCGCAGATAGTAAACGACACAATAAAGGAGCTTGTGACAGATTATGATTCTGTTGCGCTGCACGGCTACACCTCAGCACAGGGAGACGTGGAAACGAGAGCGGCAATAGCTGAATTTTTGAACAACACACACGGCACACATTTTAATGCGGACAACCTTTACATGACAATGGGAGCAGCGGCATCGCTGTCAATATGCTTTCGGGCGTTGACAAGCGACGCATATGATGAGTTTATTACCATAGCGCCATATTTCCCGGAGTACAAGGTATTTGTGAATGCAGCAGGAGCAAGGCTTGTAGAGGTGCCTGCAGACACAGAGCATTTTCAGATAGATTTTGAGGCTCTTGAGGAGAGAATCAATGCGCACACCAGAGGTGTCATAATCAATTCACCAAACAACCCATCCGGCACAGTCTATTCTGAGAGGACCATCAAAAAGCTCTCAGACCTCCTTGAGAAAAAGTCTAAGGAGATAGGAAGACCGATATTCATCATCGCAGATGAGCCGTACAGGGAGATAGTCTACGACGGAATCAAGGTACCGTTTGTGACCAAATATTACGACAACACACTGGTATGCTATTCATACAGCAAGTCACTTTCGCTGCCGGGAGAGAGAATAGGATACGTCCTCGTGCCTGATGAGGTGTACGATAAGGCTGAGCTGTATGCAGCAGTCTGTGGTGCGGGAAGAGCACTCGGTTACGTGTGTGCACCAAGCCTGTTCCAGAAGATGATAGTAAAATGCCAGGGGGCAACCGGTGATATCAATGCCTACAAAGAAAACAGAGACCTTCTGTACGAGGGACTCACAAGGATAGGCTATCACTGCTTCAAGCCGGACGGAGCCTTTTATATGTTTGTAAAGGCACTCGAGGATGACAGCAATGCATTCTGCGAGAAGGCAAAGGAGGAGGATGTGCTCATAGTAGCAGCAGACGGCTTCGGCTGTCCGGGCTGGGTGAGAATATCATACTGTGTGGACAGGGAAATGATAAAGCACTCTATGCCTGCGTTTGAAAAGATATACAACAAGTATAGTAAATAATAGTTACAAAAAAATAATCCAAAAAAGCGCCGAAAATTGTCTAAAAAATATGTAATTTTCGCGCTTTTATTATGCAGTTTTCACAAAGTTGTCTCCGTGTGACCGTTGTGTGACCATTGTTTTGTATAATGGAATGAAGAGTGGGAATATAAATAAAATCGTAACGGAATAGTTACAAAAAATACTATAGAAAAGGAGATATGAGAGTGTTTAATAAAAAACTTAACAGGTTACTAGCAATCATGCTAGCTTCTGTAATGGGTGCGACATCGCTTCCGGCAACACAGGTAAGTGCTGATACACCCTCTTCAGAGTATGATATATCTAACGACGCAGCTTCGGATGATATATCTGACAGTAAAATTCCAGATGAACAGGATTCGGATAATAATGCCACCGAGGAAAAACAGCCACAGCAGCTGACGGTAGAGTATACACCGGCGGATGATATTTATGTGGGGAACAAAGTTGTTCCGGTGGTAAAATCCGACAGGGCGGATGCAGCCGTTGACAATTTAAAATACACTGTTGTAGAAGGCAAAAATCTGATTGAAAAGGATACAGACTTTGCATCAAACGGTATATGGACAGCAAAGGATACCGGAACTGTAAGGATAAAGGTGACAAAAGCAGAAGATGACAAATATAAGTCAGCAGAGGCAGAATATACTGTTACCATCAAAGAATATGATTACAGCAGTATGAATAACAGCCTGACAGGGACAATGCTGCAGGGTACACAGTTTTATGTAGAAGCACCTACATTATCGCTGGCAAGTGACAATCAGGCGGTATATGTGGTTAGAAAAGGTGATGAATGGATTGAAGCTGATAAATATCAGCTTATGCCACAGCAGGGTGATAACAGACAGACTCTTGTAATAGCACGTAAGGACAAGGAAAGCGGAGCTATCACAGATATTGGAAGTCTGCAGCTCGACTACAAATATGATACACAGCCTCCAAAGATAACATTGAATCCAAAGGAGGATGATAAACCTGCTTTCACAAAGGATGCTGTGGATTATTATGGAAATGTCAGAAAAGTAGACATGAATATCCACGATGTCTCTTTGGATGATGGTTCCACACAGCTTTGGGTAAAGGTTGATGACCGGGAAGAATTCGATGTATTTGATGTCGATAATGCCCAGAAGCTGATTGATGCAGGAATAGAGTATAGTGACTGGATCGTGACAGGGGCTGATTATAGCAGCTGCATCACATTTGGTACAAAAGCGGATGAGGAACACAAATATCAGATAATCGGAATGTATGCGAAGGATCAGGCGGAGCATGAGTGTAATGATACAAGCTCAATAGAGCAGCCGTTTTATGTGGATAGAAAAGCGCCTTCAGGTACTATTGGATATGATGCTGATTTAATAGACGAGCAGAATATGGCCAGTCAGCAGGCAACAAATGTATATGGACAGCTGGAGGATATCAGCGGAATAAAGCAGGCATTCTACTATGTGAATAAATCAGATGAAAGTGGCAGTATTTTAAATGATGAGCAGGTAAAAGCGCTTGATGATTCAGCATGGAAGCCGTTAGAGCTTATTGAGGATACATATGATGCACGATATAAGTACAAGATTAATACATCTGATCTGAAGGATACTTCATATAACGTATATGTAAAGGCTCAGGACAATTGTAATGGCGAGACAGCATTTTTCTCCACATCGAAGCTGGTTGTTGATACCCTGCCACCGGAGCTTACAGTGTCCCAGGATACCATGACAGCAGCCGATGAAAAAGGCTGGCATAAGGATGATATAAGCTATATCGTTAAGGCTGATGACAGCTTATCAGGAATTAAGAGTGTTGAATACACTGTATTTGACGGGAAAAGGAAAATTGTATCAGGACAGACTGTTGAGCTTGACGCAAGCGGGGAAGGAAGGATAACCATTCCGCCAGCAGAGCAGTTTAACGGAATTGATCTGATGCTTTCAGTAAAGGCAACTGATTATGCCGGTCTTAAGACAGAGGTTAAAGGTGACAGCTTCAAGTTCAGCATGGACAGTCAGTCACCTGATGTCAGTATAGAGCCGGAAGCGGGCAAAAACAGAAAATATTTCAATGACGATGTCCGTATAAAAACAAGTGTAGCTGACAGCATTTCAGGTGTTGTATCAGCAAAATACCAGATAGTGACAGATGATCAGTCAGTATCGGATGATGAAGGTGCATGGAATGAGCTTGATGAATCAGGAATCATAAATGTATCGGCTGAGGCTTATCTGGATAAAAAGGTAGATGTATATGTTAAAGCTGTTGATGAGGCAGGAAACGTGACTGTAGCGGATTTGACAGCAAGCGGCAGCCAGCCATTTTATATTCACAAGGCAGCGCCTGTAATAACAGTGACATATGGTACATCTGAGCAGCCGGATCCACAGTGCATCAGCAGTGTAAAAGGCACTGAGTATTACAGGGAAAACAGGATTGCAACCATTTCGGTAAAAGAGAATGAGCTTTTCTTTGACCCCGATGAAACAAAAATCAATGTAAAGGTTGATGGAAATGAACAGACACAGTCAGATGCATGGTCTGAAAAGTCATACTGGGTAAAGACAGGCGAGGGAGCAGAAGCTGTTTACAGTAAGCAGCTCGTATTCAATGCAGGACACAAGTATGAGCTGAGTGTCAGTGCAAAAGATTTGTGTGGTAATTCAGATAATGGATTTGAGATAGAAGGAGACAAATCAGCAGAGTTTGTAATTGACGTACAGTCGCCGACAGGAAATATCAGGTTTGACGGACTTTCAACAGGCATGGATACCGTGTGGGATTTATTGCTGCCAAAAGACAAATATGAGATTTCAAGATTTGCTGCCAAGAAGGTTAATATTGCCGGACAGCTTAGAGATGAGCATGGCGGCATCAAGTCAGCAGAGTATTTCGTTTCAGCAGAGGATGCAATAATTGACGTAGACAGTATTCAGGAGGCTGACTGGAAGACACTTGACAGCCTTAATGAGGATGGCACCTTCAGTGAACCGATAGAATGCGAGAACAAAAACTGCGTGGTATATGTCAGGGTTACAGATTTAAGCGGTAATGTTTCATATATCAGCACAAATGGATTGGTAGTTGATACATGCGCACCGGCAATATCAGTCATCACACCTGAGACAGCATCAGGAGTGTACAGTGCAGATGTGCCGGTAAGTATAGAGGTATCAGATGAGAATGCCACAGGAGTTGCATCAGGAATAAAGAGCGTAAACTATACGGTAACAAATATGGGACAGACGACACAGGATGGAACATTATATAGCTATGATAAGACAGCAGCGGGCTTAAAAGATCTGGAAAATCATGTAACAGAGCAATTTGACATAAGCGCGGCTTCAAACAACAGTAATGAAGTGCGTATAGATGTTACCGCAACAGACAATGCAGGAACGGCATACACAGTAACAAAATACATAAAAATAGATACAACAGCACCAACAGTGCAGGTAAGCTATGACAATAACAGTGCAGATACATCATTTGGAGACACAGCATACTTCAAAGCACCGCGAACAGCAACCGTAAAAGTAACAGAGCGTAACTTTGATGCATCAAAGGTAGCAGCGGAAATAAAAGCCGCAGCAGGTAAGGCACCTGCTCTTTCAAACTGGAGCACAGAAGGTGGAAGCGGTAACGGTGATGATACAGTACATGTTGCCACAATATATTACGGACATGATGACGATTACACATTTGGAATCGGAGTAAAAGACATTGCGGGAAATGCCGCAGCAGGAGTGGATTATGCAAATTCGCTTGCACCGACAAAATTTACAATTGATACGACAGCACCTGTTATTTCGGTAGTATATGATAACAACAGTGCATCAAACGGAAACTATTATAATAACAAGAGAACAGCAACTGTGACAATCACAGAGCACAATTTTGATACAAGCAGAATAGCACTGAGCATGACTGCGCAGGATGCAGGAAAATCAGTAGCAGCACCGGCATTTGGAAGCTGGTCAGATAATGGTGATATACATACGGCAACATTAAGCTTTGATGCGGATGCCACATATACATGGTCACTTGCATATACAGACAAAGCCGGCAATAAGGCAAAAGACCTTGCAAAGCAGGAGTTCTGCATAGATACGACAAAGCCTGTTGTAACAATCAACGGAGTAACCCCGGGCTCAGTAAACAATAATTCAGGAAATATGTCATTTGTAATAGAGTGCACAGATACTAATCTTGAATACTTTTCACCGGTGCTTACAGTTGAGGTATATGAAAATAGCAGATTCGTAAGAAAAACGATTACCGGAAATGTGATATCAATTACAAACGGACAACGTGTAGAGTTTAGAAATCTCAATGAGGATGGAGTGTATTCACTGACATGCCATGCACAGGATAAGGCCGGAAATTCTTATGAAACAGTCAATATTATAGATGCAGGCGGAAAGCAGGTGACAGAGACTGCAGGGCAGGGAGAAAAATTGATGGATTTCTCCATAAACAAAGGCGGTTCAATCTTCTCGCTGGATGACAATACGATGAAGCTTGTAAAGGATTACTATGTGCAGAAGGTATACCATGATGTGGTAGTCAGAGAGATAAATCCGGATGAAGTTACCAGCTGTACTGTCAAAGTAAATGGAAAAGCACTTAAGCAGGGAACAGACTTCAGTGTGAATAATGTAAGTGAAAGCGATGGCTGGCATAAGTACGAATATGTGATATCAAATGCGGTATTTGAAAAAGAGGGTCAGTACAATATCGTTGTGGAGACAAAGGACAAAGCAGATTCAGTTGCCTACAGTGATGTGAAGAGTGTAAATATTGAATTTATTGTGGACAAGACAGCACCTACATATACATTGACAGGTGTAGATAAAAACAATGAAAACTATATTGCTCAAAGAATGCAGTATTGATGCCGAAGGATGATGGCGGAAAGCTTGGACGTGTAAAGATTACTGTAGTGGGCAAGGATGACAAAGAAAAAAAGGTTATCAAGGAAATGTCGGGAGACGATATGCTTGACTATCTGGACAAGCATGACGGAAAGATAGAGTTTGAAGTACCTAAGGAGGTGCTCTCTGCAAAAGACGGTGATTCAAGGCTTATGGTAGAGTGTGCAGACTGTTCTGTTGACGAAGGTGGAAAGACCAATAAAGTGAAAAAAATATATGGTAAGGATACAGAAGCAGATACAGAGATTGCCGAAGATGATGTACCTATGGAATCAAATTCGTCAGATGTCAAATCAGTAGAAACAAATAATGATAAGGCAGTATATATAATTGGAGCAATATTATTATTTGTACTTATAATTGCGATATTGATAATCGTTTATTATATGAGAAAAAAGATGAAAGAAAAGAAAGACAATGATGAGCAATAAGATAATTACCTATGTATTTACATCACTATGTGGTGGTGTGGGAAAAACAACAATGTCTGTGGCATGCGCGAAAGCGCATGCCCTTCAAGGCAGACTTGGCAACGAAGATTTTGAATTCTGGGAGGAGTGAGTATGAGATTTGAAATAGCAGCTGACACGGACAGAGGAATCGTAAAAGAAACTAATCAGGATAGTCTGCTGGTAAAGTGCTTCTCAACATGCAAAGGAGACATGGCATTTGCAGTATTATGTGACGGCATGGGCGGCTTATCGAAGGGTGAGCTGGCCAGTGCCACTGTAGTCAGAGCATTTGACAGATGGAGTGACGAGCAGCTGCCTGAGCTTTGCAAATCGTCGAACCCGGATATTGACAGTCTGATTCTGGAAAGACAGTGGGATGAAGTAATACAGCAGCAGAACAAAAAAATAAAAGCATATGGCAAAGCACATGCAGTAAACATGGGAACAACAGTGGTAGCGCTGCTTGTCACGCAAAAAGCCTACTACATTATAAACGTGGGCGATTCCAGAATATATAGCCTTTCAGACCATATAGAAAGGCTTACGACAGACCAGACATATGTACAGCGGGAAATTATGAATGGAAATATGACACAGGAGCAGGCTATGAGAGATCCGCGAAGGAATGTACTGCTGCAGTGTGTCGGGGCATCAGCAGAAGTAAAGCCGGAGTACAGGACCGGGGCAATGAAAAATGGAATGTCACTTCTGCTTTGTTCAGATGGCTTCAGGCATGAGGTATCAGAACAGGAAATCTATGAGATGCTGAAAACGGCAGCAACTGTAGATGGGCAGAATATGCACGACAGACTGGAGCAGCTCATCAGACTAAGCATGCAAAGAGGAGAGCGCGATAATATAACAGCAGCGCTCATAAAGGCACAGTAGGAGGAACAGATGCTTGAAATAGGCTCTTTAATTGACGGAAAATACAAGATACTAAACGAAGTTGGACACGGCGGAATGAGCGTTGTGTACCTGGCTATGAATGAAAGGGCAAACAAACAGTGGGCAATAAAAGAGGTCAGAAAGGATGGAGTAAAGGATTTTGAGGTGGTAAAGCAAAGTCTTGTTGCGGAGACCAATATGCTCAAAAAACTGAGCCATCCCAGTCTTCCTGATATTGTCGATGTCATAGATGAGGATGACAGATTCCTTATCGTAATGGATTATATAGAGGGAAATTCTCTCAAGACAGCATTGCAGGAGTACGGAGCCCAGTCGCAGAAAAATGTGATAAAGTGGGCCAAACAGCTATGCGACGTTCTTGGGTATCTGCACTCACAGAACCCGCCAATCATATATCGTGATATGAAGCCGGCAAACATAATGCTAAAGCCTGATGGAAATGTGGTGCTTATAGATTTTGGAACAGCAAGGGAATATAAGGAAAATAACATAGAGGATACAACATGTCTTGGCACGATGGGATATGCTGCACCGGAACAGTTTGGTGGAATGGGGCAGACAGACGCGAGAACAGATATATATTGTCTGGGAGCCACAATGTATCATCTTGTTACGGGAATGAATCCCTGTGAGCCACCTTACGAAATAAGGCCGATCAGAGAAATTGACCCAACATTGTCAGGTGGTCTTGAACGTATTATTACAAAGTGTACACAGCCGGATCCAAACAACAGATATCAGAGCGCAGCTGAGCTGATGTATGACCTTGAGCACTATACAGAGATTGATGACATGTATAGGAAGAATCTAAAGAGAAAGCTTGCGGTATTTATCACCACATCAGTTTTGACGATGCTGCTTGGAACAAGCACAGTATTAAGCTATTGTGCGGCAGAACACAAAAAAAATGAAAACTATAATAGCATATTAAAAGAAGCGGATACCTATGACAATTATGACAATGGATATTACACGGCTATAGTCACCGACCCGACAAGGACGGAGGCATATCTTAAGCTGAATGACAAACTGACAGACGATTTTGTGCTGGACAGGGATGAGGCGCAGATATTGAACAGGCTGATGGTAGGTATAGATTGCAAGGACCACAATGGCCGGGTGCATACATATGATGTCATGGCAAAGCTGAAAGGAAAAAATCCAAAGGGATATGAGGATGTATGCTATAAGATTGGTGAAAGCTTTTTATTCTACTACGAAATCAATGTGGAAAAAGACAGATACTCCAGTGCGGCGCAGTGGTTCAAGGAAGTAAAGGAGAATCATCCGGAGGCAGGAATATACTGTGAGATATCAGATTGTCTGACATTGATTAGCCAGTATGATGGAGCAAAGATACAACAGACAGAAAAAACATATGAAGAATACAAAAAGCTATGGAAGCAAATAAATGAGCTATATGCAAAATCAGAGGATTTTGACAGCGTAGACGCAAAGATTCAGGTATGGAATGAGATAGATGATATAGTTGACACAAATATCACATCATTTATAGCAGTGACAGATAAGGATAAAGTTATGGATTTATTACATACGATAAAGGACAAAACAGAAAAGCTGGATAAATCCATAATGCGCGAGCAAATAACAGGATTGCAGGATAATATAGACAAAACAATTGAGAAGGCACAGAGCGTGAAGGAGGAAAACAAAGATGACTTATAATCAGTACAGGATGATATTTTACGTATCCTTCACCGCATTTGCCATAATGCTTATAGCTTCAATAGTCATACTTATAGTGCTTGAAATACCTAAGGTCATAGGTGCACTTACCGGAAAATCTGCCCGGAAAGGAATTGCAGCAATTGTACAAAAGCAGACAGCGGGACATATTGACATAACATCGTCCGGTCCGATAGCACCGTCATATAACCTGGCAGGGGAGAATAAGAAAAAGCCGGGATATACACAAAATATAGATGAAACTACTGTGCTGGATGCACCGACAGAAGTATTGCAGGATGAAACCACAGTATTGGAAGATATAACCGAAAAGCTGCAAAAAACCAATATCAGGTTCGAAGTAACAAAGAAAATAGAATTTTTACATACGACAGAATGTATCTCATAAGGAATGGAAAATAGCGAATGTCTAAATTAAAAGTAAGCATAAAAAAATCGACCGTTACTGCCATGATGAAGGCAGGACGAAAGGAAAGAATAAATGAAACCGAACTAAGCCAGCTAGCCAGAATAAAACCATGTGGAATCATGCATGTGACAAAAACAAAAAAAGACAGTGTCATATATACGTGCCCTGCAAATATAAATCTTACCGATAGATTGAAAAAAGCCATAAGCAAATATGATTTCTTTTTCATGATTGAGCAGATAGTAATAATGGTTGAGGATGTATACAATAACGGACTGAACGTAAACAGTGTTCGTTTTAATATGGATGACGTATACATAAACGAGATGACAAAAGAGATGTACTTTATATATTTTCCGATAGTAGGAGGACAGGAAAGTGCAGATATTGTCGGGTTTATAGAAAACATAATTTATACAATGACACCTGTTATCAATGAGGATACGAATTATATATCCAGATTTATGTATTATGTCAGAAGCTTCCATGGCTTCAACGGCAATGCAATAGAAAAATATATCTCACGCGAAGAGCGTGCAGTTGTGAACGTGCTGAAAAACAAAGCAGTGACAATGCAGCAGACAATGCAGCAACAGATAATGCAGCAACAGACAATGCAGCAACAGATAATGCAGCAGGTAATGCAGGGCAGCATGGATGGAACTACAGTGTTGTCAGATGATGGCATATCCGTACAGCAGATACAGCAGATGCAACCGGTGAACTATCATTTTGCAAGTCTTACAAGGCAGGTAACAGGTGAAAAGATAGAGCTTGGCAAACCATCGTTTGTGCTGGGAAAGAATCCGGAAAAGTCAGATTATGCGGTAGCAGACAATACGAATATCAGCAGGGTGCATGCAGTGATAACCATGCGAAACGGACGTTATTATGTAATGGACCAAAATTCTACCAATGGCACATTTATCAATGGAAGGATAATAAAGGCGGGGCAGGAAACAGAGATATTACCGGGAGACTGTCTGATGTTAGCTAATGAGGAATTTATATTTAATGAATAGCTTTAAATATAAAAGGTGAGGAGAATAATACTATTATGGAACTAAAAGAATTAAGTCGCAGAATATCAAGGTACCGGGCAAATGTAGAAAATCTGCAGCTTGAGAAAAACAGGCTGTTTAATGAAATAGATGCTCTGGATCAGGATGCATTGAAAATAAAAGAATATAAATGGCAGGCGCAAAACCGGTTTAAATGCAGAGTTGATAATATAGCCGGCATGGACAGATATAGCAGTCGTAATATAACAAATCTGAAGGGCAGACTTAAGAGTATTAATTCATTAAACGACGGAAAATCGTATGTAGCCAATGCGATGAATGCTATAGATTCAATGCTGAGAGATGTAGAGAATGCAATCAGGAGCAGAAATGACAGGATATATGAAATAAATCAGCAGCTGTGTACATATGAGGACAATATAGAGCAGCTGAGAATAAAAAAAGAAGAATGGAGAGTAAGTAATGGGACAGTACAATTTAAGGTTTGAGCAGGAGGAATTTACAGAACTTGTGCGTTTATACTCAGAACTTGCAAAGATTGCAGATAGACAGATGAACGAATATCAGATGATACTTGATATTATAAACACAAATGCGGTTATAAGCGGTGAATTGCACGATAAGCTGGAAGTGTACGAGGATGCTGTTCATACATATCAGAGTATACTGGGAGAATCCTTCAGGGAAATGTCAAAAAAACTTAATGAATTTGTGAGAGATGTAGATGAGGCAGATGGAGATATATATGGTATAGGAACATATGAAGCGTATTAGAAGGAGGGGTGACGCATAATGAAATTTAAGGATTTTACGCAGGAAGCATACGATGACATACAAAGCTATATGGGAGGAGAAGAACAGTGGGAGGAAATAAACAAAACCTACGGTGTAGTGGAAACCAAAGGTATATTTCAATATGATTATGAATCACAGCTAAGAAACGCGGCAACAGAATATCAGAGACAAAATGAAGAGGCAAGCAATAGTGTAAGAAGGATGTTTGATAATGTAAATGGAGTGGATGATCTATATGCAGCCAGGTTTCGGGACGAATATATGGACTTGGAAAGATTCAGCACTGCAATTAAAGAACTGGCAGCTCTGATTAATGTAAGATCCGTTGAGAATATATATACGATGGATTGCCAGACATTGAAAACAAAAGCTGGTAATATACAGGCAAAAGTGGACTCGAAGATAACAGAGTATTATAAAGAGCGATTCTATTCAGTGGATTCTAATGGAAAGACAGTTATGAACTGGGACGAAATAAACTATGAGATGCGGAAGGAATTTGTACCAGATGCAGAGCTGCAGGCACTTGTATCAGTATTTCCAAAGCTGTCCACAGATGATGAGGAAGAAACCATAGCAAATATAGAGAACATGCTGCGCGCAGGTTATGGAAACGCCAAGGATGATGAGTGGATAGATAATGCAGATCTGGAAGACCCTAAGTATTACAGTGTGAGTGTCACGAATACATTTAAGAGGGCGGTGGATATATATAAGACAAGTATGGATATAATTGACTATTACAGCGAAAAATGTGCATACAGAAACGACGAGATTAGTGATGAAGCGCTTGAAGAGATGAAAGAGCAGTACAGAGTGTCATCCCTGTTTAAAGCAATGGTTGATAGCTACCCGACAATAGGAGTTGCATATAATGGAAAAAACGATGGATTTACAATACATTCCGATAGAGAGAAAAATGTGACCGTATCCGTATGCCTGAAAGAGCTGCCGTTTGATGTAAGCATATGCAAGATTACAGACAGCAATGACAGGGAGATATTGGACAAATATTATAACGTCAAGGTAACAAATGGAACTATTAATGAAAAAGTAGGAAAAGAAAATGAGAAGGTCAATCAGATAGATGCGTATGGAATGGTAGATAATCAGATTGTAAGCCATGTACTTCCACACGGCATGATTGAGAATACAAAGCAGAATCTTGAAAATCAAAAGGAAGAGGAAAAGACTGAATGCAGAGTATTTTTTGATGTAACAAGTAATACTTTAAAAGGTAAGATTATTGATGAAGCTATAGGCCTTTCAGCGGTAATAATAAATGAAACCGTAGGAGATAAGATTAACAAGGCTAACGCAGCAATAAATTATTTGAATGACTTAAATGCAGCATATGATGAAAATAATGAAAATGTACAAAATAATGCAGAAATTGATGAAGCAAAAGACAGACTGACGGAAACAGACTTACATGTCAGGACATGATAGAAGATGCCAATTATTTCGGCATGGATATGGAGATAACCAGGGTAGGTGACACCTATATCTGTGATAATATCACGACGGATGTGGAGAAAGTGACGAAGATGGTGGATGCATATAATGCACAGGCAGAGCCGAAACAGCAGGTAAGTATTAAGGACTTAAAAGACTATGCTAAGGGAGCAGGTAATAAAAATCAGAGAGAGGATGACGAAAGTTATAAGGCTTTGTGTAACAGAGTAAAGGAATATATGAAGTACATTTTGGAAAATTGAGATAACAATAAATAGGCATGAAGCAACGCAGACGGAAAGGAAAATTTATTATGAAGAAAGCAATATCAGTTCTTATGGTAGCGGCATGTATGTTATGTATGGTGACAGCATGTGAAAAAAAGAATAAAAAAGGAAAATGATACATCAGCAGTTCAGGCAACAGAAACAGATTGCACGGCAGCAGAGCTTGTGACCACAGAGCCGGAAGGTGAAATCACGATATCAGAGATGATAGAATCAGAGGATTAAAGAGGA